>Ga0302325_10001823_pt1 | contig 53447 bp, 49 predicted proteins | sample Palsa_T0_2_FD_201948 | JGI IMG/M metagenome (GOLD analysis project Ga0302325, IMG submission 201948) | Peat permafrost microbial communities from Stordalen Mire near Abisko, Sweden - Palsa_T0_2 | ecosystem: Environmental > Terrestrial > Soil > Palsa > Peat permafrost | place: Sweden: Abisko...
AGGCTTCTATCGACGGGCTGGGCAAGTGCCGCTGCCGGGCGCGCCGGTGCCGATTCGATCATCGAGAGGCTATGAGCAAATGTGCCGCGTACCGCCGCAGCCGCCTCATATCCATGTAATGTCCTCATATCCGTCGTAATATATAGACGAGTAAGAGAACGAGTAACACCGCCCCGAGTAAACCGCCGCCGATATACATGTGGCTGCCTCCGTTCATGCATCAAGCAGTCATTAGAGCACCAAGCCGCGTTCCGATCCGGACGCTACCGCACACAGCGAAGCCTGTTTCGGCTTAATTTCGCGCTGCCTTGGCTGCAGTCAGGCCAGGAAACAGCCCTAACATCGCGCACCGGAAACCGCCGGACTTGATCACGGATCAAGGGGCGCTTCTTCGATACCGCCGAATCAAAGCGCGTGGGATTACCGCGTCCGCTACCGCACCTTAAGACGCTGCGATATCATCGCACCCGCAGTGGTGCTGAAATAACTCCCCGTGCTGGAACTCCTTTGGAGATACCGCGTTGGTGCTGCCGCGTGACTGCACAGTAAACCATCTGTTGGCAGCGGTGCCGCACCTTGATAGTGCGCCTTGGGCAAGCGAATTGGAGCCAATAGCGCTACCACTGGGAAAGGTCCTCTATGAGTCCGGCGGGGAGCTCACCCACGTCTACTTCCGCGACCACTTCGATTGTCTCGTTGCTCTATGTCTTGGAGAACGGTGCATCGGCCGAGATCGCCGTCGTTGGCAATGAGGGCTTGGTCGGTATTTCACTCTTCATGGGGGGCGGGTCGACGCCGAGCCGTGCCGTCGTGCAGAGCGGCGGCGCCGGAATACGACTCAAGGCGGCTGCAATGATGAGGGAGTTTAATCGCGCCGGTCCTGTGCTGCACCTGCTGCTTCGCTATACCCAGGCGCTCATCACTCAGATGTCGCAGACCGCCGTATGCAATCGTCACCATTCGTTGGATCAGCAGCTCTGTCGCTGGCTGCTGTTGAGCCTGGACCGATTGAATTCCAACCAGCTGGTCATGACGCAGGAGTTGATCGCCAATATGCTGGGCGTCCGCCGAGAAGGGGTCACCGAGGCAGCCGGAAAGCTGCACAAAGCCGGCATCATCGACTATCGACGGGGCCGCATCACCGTGCTAAATCGCCCTGGGCTCGAAAGGCGAACCTGCGAATACTACGCGGTGGTAAAGAAGGAATACGATCGGCTGCTCCCCGGGGGAATGGCAAAGTGACCCAGCTGGCTCATCTGCGCCATCACCTAGGAGCCACGCTCACGGATATAATCAACCTGCGGGACGTATTCGCCTTTCCCATCGAGCAGTGCGCTCAGCAAGTGCTGCCGTCACTGGCCGCTGGGAAATCACGTCAAACCCTCGCCTCAAGAGCCGAGGAAAAAACCGCAAAACGCATGGTTTGCCGTGAACAGCGGGGTCTTACGAATCAAGCGGTTACAGAACCCTACCCCGAAATCTCGCAGGGACATGGAGGGTATCGAGCGCACGCCCGGGATCGACTGGCAACCCGCACCGCTTCATCCCGCTGCTATTTCGAGTCGACGAGGCCGGATCAACGTGTCGAGCACGACTTTCGAGACGTATCAGTCGCGCGCTTTCCAGGCGCCCTGCGCCGCCAAGGTTCCTGCGGCGGTCGCTTTACCTTTCAGAATCCACTCAAAGCCGACGGCAATCAATGCCCCCGCCAAGGGACCCGCGATATAGATCCAGGTAGTCAGCAGATCGCCACGAATCAAGTCAGGGGCGAATGAGCGTACGGGATTCATCGATGCGCCACTGATCGGTGCCGCCCAAAGCCCGGCCAAAGCAATGTAGCCGCCGACCGCTAGAGCTCCGTTGGACCCGATATTGCGCGCACCTGAAGCGGTGCCAAGAATCGTGCTGACAAGACCGGTCGTCAACAAGATCTCCATGATGAGTGCCCTAAAGACGCTTACATCCGGGCCGGGGGTCGTTGCGCCAAGTAAGCCTATCGTGCCGAACATAGCCCGCAAAAACGCCGTCGCCGCGATGCCCCCGATGAACTGCGCCCCGATATATCCCGGCACACGGCGCCAAGGAAAATTCCGCCGTGCTGCAAACGCCAGCGTGACCGCTGGATTCAGGTGAGCGCCACCGACAGCACCCATGAAATAGATAATCGCCATGACTATGATCCCCGGTGCGATTACCCTCATACTTAAGGTTATTGCGCCGCGGCTCTGGATTGCAACAATCCCGGCCCCGGCGGCGACGATGACGAGCAGGAATGTGCCCCAGGCTTCTGCGAAAAGGCGGCGCCATTCGTGGGCGGAATCCAAAAAATCGGGCGCCGCTGAGCCGTGCAACATACGCTGCTCCGGCGTAGATTCCGTTCGGTCAGCGCGACTGACTACCATGAATGTCTCCTGCGATATGACAATACCTGTTCGATTAGACGATCTTGCAAGGAATCATGGCATTCTCACCGAATGTATAAACCGCACAGAGACGGTGATAGCCGTCAGCGATTATCAGGCTGCCCAGGTCATTGTCTCGGTACAGCAACAGCGGAGATAGCGCTTCGTCAAGGATGATCCGAGTTCTATCTTTTTCCACATGGCTATTACTGATCCCGAGCAGCGATAGCCCGGACGCTCTAAAGATATTCTTCACCGCATATTCCGTCATTTCAGCCCGCTCCAGTCTGTCCGCCAGGTCTTTTGCCACCTTTGGGTCGAGAGTCAGACTCAGGTACGACTGAGCCGCCGGATAGTCGTGCTTCTGCGGTTTGCCGAGCCACTTGACCTTCATTTTCTTCATGATGATCCCTTCAACAGCGATTGATATCGCGGCTCCTGCTCATGTGAGCCGCATCGGGATGACCGGTGGGTGAGGTTGATGACGCTGGGGTGTTCCCTGAACAGCCAATCCGCGGCACGCTTTCGACAATCGATGGCCGCGCGATGACCTCATTCGGCCGGGGACGACGCCCCTCCCCCAAATGATTGCTATTTGTCAGATCAAGGGCTTCATTCTCCACGGCCACGTGCCAAATCATCCCATAGGCCCTGCAGACCGCCATTCATGCAAGCGCCCGCCGGGTTAAAGCGGTCGCGCGTCGTCATTGTCATCACCGCGAGCGATGTGCAGCCCAGTAGCTATTCTCCCTCTCGCTCTGCTGGTTGAAGCTACCGGCCGCGGAAAATTGATCTTCCTTCACCAGCGGTGCAGCATCCATATCGCTCTTGGTCGTATCAAGTACCAGCAGGCTGGCGTTTGCGGTCACCTTGAAGTCATCCCAAGGCACTGGAACGTACTTCTTGTCGATTCCGAGGACGCCACCCCGGCCGATCACGAGGAATGCAATCGTGCCCTTTGTCGGACTGAGTACAATGTCCTCGACGCTGCCCAGATCCTCGCCTCGCGGATTGACCACATCGGTGCCAATTAATTGATCGGAGCGGAGCGCGCTGTTGCTGTCAGTAACAGGTAGGGCGGCTGAAATCTGCTCGCTTCGCCAGCGCGGGACATCCGCCTTTGTCACTTTATCGTTGCGCAGCTCGGCAGCGTAATTTTGATAAATGTCGCGAGTGGCAGTGAGCAACGTCTCACAGGCCTGCTGCTGGCCACGTTGCGCCAGAATGTTGGCTGAGGCGATCAGGGTTCGCACCTCATAGCCTGGCCGCGCGCGCCCATAGCCTGTTGTTTCCGGCGCCCCGACGGCGGGTAAGTATCCCCCATAACCGTACCCGTACATGGGGTAGCCGTAGCCGTACTCCGCCCCTTGCAGCCAGTAGCCGTCCTTCTTTAGATGGCTGTCAAAATCGCTCAAATCGCTTAGGCATTTCCGCGCGGCCTTGGCATTCGAGACAGAGTGCGGACCCCCTGCCGCTTCGAATGCAAAAGACGATGTGCTGACGCCGAGACTGAGGCACATGGCGAGCACTGCAGCACGCGCCGATCGTACCTCGAGCTTCATGTTCCTATGATTAAGCATGCTATCGTCTACCTCTCAGCTGTCCTTCCTCGCTAATGACGAAGGACTGTTAGACGTAATTGAAGCATGTGGAAAATCCGCCGGTCGGTGCGTTACCGCACCATGACCTCTCGTCTGCCGCACTGGTAGACTTTCTGTGAGCCCTGTGGGCCTAATGCAGTGTGGAGGCCCAAACTGTGGCTGATAGGCGGCGGCTGTCGCTGTAGCAAGTCATCGGTGGGGTTGCCCTGCCGTAAGGCTCTCTATGGCAGCTCACTTGCAGCGTGACGAGCCGACGGGAGCATCGCACGTTAAATGTTAGTCCATGAATAAGCTCAAACAGTTTGGACTCCATCTGCAGGACGCTTTCTGGTTTTTGCCCTCGCTGATCGTCGCGGGCAGCGTCGTCCTTGCCGCGCTTCTGATTCGAGCGGATACCATCGGGAGCGGGCAATGGCAAGCCCGCTGGCCCCACCTCTTCGGTGCCAGTGCGGCCGGCGCGCGCGGGATGTTGTCCACGATTGCCGGCTCGATGATGACCGTGGTCGGCGTCACCTATTCGATGGTTTTGGTGACCCTGGCGCTGGCCTCAAGCCAATACACCTCGCGCATCCTCCGGAACTTCATGCGCGACCGCATCACTCAGGTCGCCCTCGGAGTTTTTGCCGGCATTTTCACTTATTGTCTGATTGTGTTGCGCACTATCCGCGGCGGCGACGAAGGCGGGTTTGTTCCAAGCCTGGCCGTGGCATTTGGGGTCGTGGTAGCGATCGGCGGCATCAGCACCTTGATTTTCTTCATTCACCACATCGCATCTTCCATTCAGGCCTCGAGCATCATCGCCTCGGTCGCCCAGGAAACACTAGCGGCGGTTGATCGCCTGTTTCCCGGACACCTTGGACAAGATCCGCCTAGCGGCGATCGGGTTGAGGCACGCCTCTCGTCACGAGAGCCTCGCTGGCAAACCGTCCCGGCGAAGCGGAATGGTTACATCCAAAGCGTGGACAACGCGGCGCTTCTGCGTCTGACACGGAAGCACCGGACCATCTTGCGAATGGAACGCGGCATCGGCGATTTCGCAGTGCAGGGCGCGCCTCTCGCCTCGCTCGCGCTGGAGGAGCTGCCGGCAAAGGAACTGATCGCTGATCTGCAGGCAGCTTATGTCATTGGTCGCCATCGAACGCTGCAGCAGGATTCGGGATTCGGCATACGACAGATTGTCGATATGGCTTTGCGCGCTCTCTCTCCGGGCTTTAATGACACGACGACTGCGATCATGTGCGTGGATTACTTGACAGCAATCCTGGCGCGGCTGGTCTCCCGGGACATCCCGTCATCGTACCGCTATGAGGGTGAGGAGTTGAGGATCATCGCCATGGGACCGAGCTTTGAAAGTCTGGTGTCTGAATCGTTCGATCAAATTCGCGCCAGTGCCTGCGGTAATGTCGGCATCATGTTGCGGATGCTGGGTGCGCTGCATACCATTGCGAATTTAACGGCTAACCCGAGTCGGCGTCAGGTGCTCGGCGCGCATGTGCAATGGATTGCCGAATTGGCCGAACGAACCATCGAGTCACCTCGTGACCGTGCCCGGTTTGAAGGTCGAATGGCGCGCGTGCGCGCAGCACTCGAATCGAAGCATCTTTCCGAAAACAATCATCAGAGCAGAGCTTAGAGGCAGTCACCCGCCCAATGGTCGGCATATTCATAGTGGTCCAGATTCCGCATTTCGTGCTGTCGCGACACTGGTTTGTCGGTCTCTATGTCCGGGCTGCGCTTCACTTGCTCTTTGCGGATGTTTACGGGAAGTATCTTGTCGGTCCGGTTTCGTTGATTAATCGCGATCGGCGAGATCAGCACTTTTCGACTCGACACCCAGCGGCCGGTGTTGACAACAAGATACCGAATGATCCACGCCTCATCGGCGAACAGGAACTCTTGCACGCGTCCAATGGGGCCATCGATCGCGACGATGGCGTAGCTCTCCAGACCGGTCAAGCTGCGCAACATTGGCTCTTGACCTTGGGAGACATCAAGTTCACTAGCTGTGTGCTAACGTGTCGGCGATCCTGTCAGATCTCGCTCAAGTGCCTGCATCGCTGTTCCAAATCTTGTCCAGTCCCCCTGCTGCATGGCCTGCCGCGCCTCCTCGAGCAATGTCCGCGCCTGCTCCAAGGCCGGCGGCCGTATGGAGCTCGACGGCTGCGCTGAGCCCTGCTGGGCCTGCTGCGTGCCGAAAAGATCGTTGATCGCCTCGTCAAGCGTCGGCTGCATTACAACCTTGTCGCCTGCCGCCGCAATCACACGCTTTAGCTCTGGAAAATTCGTGCCTTCGGCTTGCAGGTACAGCGGCACAATGTACAGGAACGAATTCTCGATCGGTGTCACGATCAATTTTCCCCGAATCACCCTCGAACCTCTCTGATCCCAAAGAGTCAACTGCTGTGAAATGGTCGTGCTCTGATTGATCATCGCCTCGATCTGGTTTGGCCCGTACACCAGCTTTTCCTTGGGCAGCTGGTAAAAAAGCATTTTGCCGTACGCGGGGAAATCGCACCGCGCCGCCATCCAGGCAATCATGTTATCCCGCTTCTGTGGCGTGAAGGGCGTCATCAGAAGGTATTCCAGCTGCTCGCTCCCCGGGAGCTTCGCCAGGATGTAATACGGCTGCATCGGCTGCAACTGGCCCGCATACGTCTCGTTTGGGGACACCCACAGATCCTCGCGGTTGTAGAACACCTGAGGATCGGTCATGTGAAAGGTTTTGTACTCATCGGCTTGGATGGCGAAGAGATCCTCCGGATAGCGCAGGTGCGCCTTCAGGTCCACCGACAACTGATCCAAATCCTTGAATACGCCCGGAAACGCCCGCCGATAAGCCGCCAGCACCGGATCTTTGGGGTCCATGATATAAAACAGCACGGTGCCGTCGTACATGTCGGTCACGACCTTTACTGAGTTGCGAATATAGTTCAGGTTAGAGCCGAAGCCAGTCGCGTGGGGATTTGCGTACGGAAATTGCTCGGAGACTGTGTAGGCATCTTGGATCCAGTACAGCCTGCCTGCACTTAGAACTGGGTAGGGATCGCTATCGAGTCGCAAGAAAGGAGCGATCTGCGCCACACGCTCCTGGACCGTTCGCCAGATTTGAATGCGGCTTTCCGGTCCAAAGTAGGAGCTCAAGAGGATGTTGATGTCCTTTTGGGTCCAGGCAAACAGGATCCTCTTCCAGATGCTGTCGATCGGAATGCCCCCTTTTCCGCCATAGCTGGTATAGACATTGTCGTTGCCCTTGGGGTAATCAAACTCCTTGATGCCGGTCGCTACGATCCGATAGCCCGGCATCGACTCGCCGTAGTAGATCGCAGGTTGCGTGATCGCAAGCCCGTAGGCAGATTCCGCCGGGACGTTCTCGAGTAGGTATTGTGGAAACCCTCCTCCGATCGTCTTGGAGACGAAATTCATGACCAGGCCGTAGCCGTGCGTGAACTGCAAATACTGATTGACCCAGGTTTGCGCCTTCGCAGGTAGTTCTGCTGAGAGCTCACGGCTGGCGAGCATCACCTGATGATAGCCATCCGGCAGGTGGTAGCGGTCCACAGCGACGTTATAGAACTGGTAGTAGAGGCGGATTGCCTGGGTCTGTTGATAGGTCTGCAGCAGTGGCCGGGAGTCCCACAGACGAATGTTCTGGATCGTGTCTTGATTCCTGCTGAGCACCTCAGGCGTGAGATCCGCCAGGGCCGGATAGGAGCTCTCCGAGATGGCTCCCAGCTGGTAGGCCTTGCGTGTGAATTCAATGTAATGCTTCAGATACGGGGTCTCGAGTGCCAGCTCGCTCGGCTGAACGATGAGCCTCTGAAAGGCGAAGGGAAACAGCTGGATCAGCGCGACATATAGCGCAACATAGACAGCGCATCCCACAAAAAGCCGTTTCAAATTCGGCCGCAAGATATTGAACGCGAGCAGCGCGCACGCCACCGCCGAGACCGCGATCATGATCCACAGGGCGATCCTCGTCACATGATCCGCCGTATAGCCGGCTCCATAGACGACACCCAGCGTGGAGTAAACGAGCTCATAGTGATCCAGGTAGAGCCCCAAACCCCAGTCGGCGACCAGAATGAGGAGCAATACACAGACATGCGAGAGCTCCTTGCCGTCAATCGCGATTTTTCTGCTGCCGCTCGCTCGCAGTAAGCCGAGATACCCGTAATTCACCAGCACCATCGCCAGTGTTAACACCGTCAGCACCATCAAGCTGCGCTGCAACAGCTCATAGAAGGGCAGGTGAAAGACGTAGAACCCGACATCGACCCCAAAGAGCGGGTCGGTCACACCGAAGGACCCACCGTAGCGGAAGCGCAGGTAGGTGTCCCAATCGCCGTAGAAACTGGTTGCGAAGAGCAGAGCGACGGCAGCACTGGTTACGACCACGATCAACGCTAGGAGTTTGGGAGACACGCCGAGAACGGTACGCGCAGCGTCATCGGCTCGGAACACAGCCGCGGACGGTTCACCGCCGCCCTCTGGCCAGAAAGCGGTGCTGCTTCTTGTCGCTCGCTTCAGGTTGATCCAGAGGTACAGAAAGGCGAAGCTGAAGGCGGTGCCAAACATCGCCCATCGAACCGACAGGAGCGTCCAGAACACACCTGTGTACTGGAGCTGCCGCATCCACAGCCCCTTCTGTACGTAACCTGCCGCGATTGCCAATAAGATGATGAGCAGGATCGCGGCGGCAACTAAGAAGCGCAGCACCTGCGGGTAACGCGAATGCTTCTCTCTGGCGCTGGCCTTTTGCACCGCAACCGGCCCGGGTTGCCCCACGATGGGGTGCTTATCGACCGTGATTGCACTCATGTAGGCTCCTTTGACGAACTGGCTTCTGGCCAAAGCGTCGCCCACTCACCAGCCTCGGTGGCTGTGTTAGCGAATTCATGGCTCACTGCTCAAGCCTCTCTCGGATAGACAGCAGTTCACGGCGGCGTTTCGCGCTCGCCTTGGGGTAAGTCATCTTCAGCGCCTCGAATGCATCGAGCAGCACTCTTGACACAATCAGCCGCGCATTTTCCTTGTCGTCGGCGGGAATGACATACCAAGGCGCCTCCCGGGTACTGGTGGCACTGAGGCACTCCTCGTACGCCTTCATGTACTGCTTCCAGTAGCCGCGTTCCTTCATGTCTGTCGAACTGAATTTCCAGTTCTTTTGCGGCTCATCAATCCGCGCCAGAAACCGCTTGCGCTGCTCCTCCTTCGAGAGATGAAGGAAGAACTTGATGATGCGAGTGCCGTTGGCGCTCAAGTGTCGCTCGAGATCCTCGATCGAGCGATACCGATCATGCCAGAGCTTTTTGTCATGACTCGGCGCGTCTACGAGCCCCTCGCCGCGCAGAATGTCGCGATGCACCCGGACGACCAATACCTCCTCGTAATAGGACCGATTGAAGATGCCGATACGCCCGCGCTCCGGGAGATCGCGGGTAGTGCGCCATAGAAAGTCGTGTTCCAATTCGGTTGCGCTCGGATGTTTGAAGCTGAACACTTGGCAGCCCTGCGGGTTGACCCCAGACATGACGTGTCTGATGGCGCCGTCTTTTCCGGCTGCATCCATGGCCTGGAAAATGATGAGGATGGCGTGCCGATTGCTCGCGTAGTGAAGTTGCTGCATCGAGCTCAATTTCGCCACGTGCTCATCCAGAAGCTTTGCATACTGCTTTTTGGACTTATAGACAGGAGCGATCAGCGTCGGCCAGTTCCGGAGCCTCACGTCCTCGCCTTCCCGTACGCGAAATTGGCTGGAGTCGATTGGCATCTTGTTTTTCACGGTGAGGGGGCGGTCGAATTAATCGAGGCGATTTACTTGGTTGCAGGCTCTTTCTTGGTCTGAGCTCGATCCCAGTCCTCGACCGCTGCGACGTCCTCACGTCCCAGCTTCTCGTACAACGCATGGACTCGCGTCACAAGCTGCGGCGGCACATCGGATCCCGTCTTGGGCTTGGCTTCCGTATCAGGCCCGTTCTTTATCGCAGGCTCCGGGACAGCCTTGATTTCAGGCTGTGTACCCGGCTTGGCCGGCTGCGGCGCGTCCTTTGCGTCAGGCGTAGACGCGACGTTGCCTGCAGACATCGATTTGGCTTCGGTGCCGGGCGACGACGCTGCCTTGAGGAGATCTTTGCGGATTTCCGACTCGGCCCGCTCCCAGTTCTGAACGGCCGCGCCGTCTTTGTGCCCTCCCTCCTCGTACAGCGTGTAAGCGCGCTTGGCGATGCGAGAGGTCAGATCAGCCGCTGGCTTACGATTGCCGTCAGCTTGGGGCTCGGCCTGTGAAGCCGAAACTGCCGTGTCTGCTGTTTGGACTTTCGGTGCGGCCGAAGCGTCCAGGTTCGTGGCGGCCTTGGGTTCCGGGTTCGGCTCAACCTTTGCATTTGCTGTGGCTTTCTCGTTCGTTACTGGTACCGCTTTGGCCTCAGCTCTGGACTTTGCATTCGGTCGATCGAGGATCCGGTAAGCGAGCAGTTTCACGCGATCGTTCACGAGGAACCACGCCAGTGCGTAACCCCACACCAAGAGTGCCCATTTCCAACCCAGTGGTGTCATCAGAAAGCCGTAGACCGCAAGCAGGGTCGCGACAATTTGCGTACCCAGAACCGCCATCCACAGTATCTTTGCGGGACGTATAGACCAGAATGGACCCCGCGTTCGGGTCAGGAAGATCGTCAGGTGTCCTGCCACGGACAGCTTCAGGTACATCATGGTCTGGGCGTGCGCGCGATCTAGGTGGAACACCCGCTCAGCCATGTAAAACAGTCCAAAGGCTGCCACGACACCAATTAAGCCCAGCACGGTGGAGATGCCGAGCACCATGCGCATATTCCACGCTTCTGGCTGATCCTTGTAGCGAACGTTGTCGTACGCGATGGAGAGGATGGCGCCGTCATTGAGCAACGCCAGCATGACGATCATGACGGCTGTTACCGGGTAGAAATTGAAGATCAGAATTGCCAACGTCATGAAAAACAGCACACGCAGCGTCTCGGCGATGCGGTAGATCGCGTAGCTGTTCATACGCTGGAAGATCTTGCGGCTCTCCTTGATGGCATCGATGATGACGGACAATCCAGGGGTAATCAGGACGATGGCCGCGGCCGCACGCGCCGCATCCGTCGCACCGGACACGGCAATGCCGCAGTCAGCTTTCTTTAACGCCGGCGCGTCATTGACGCCATCGCCGGTCATGCCGACGATGTGGCCGCGCTTCTGCAGATCCTCAACAATGTGAAACTTGTGTTCCGGAAATACCTGCGCAAAGCCGTCGGCCTTCTCGATGGAGTCCATCACGGCACTGGGAGCGTCCTGCTTGAGGTCTCCCAGGCTGCTGGCATCGAGGATGTTGGTGCCCATGCCCAGCTTCGCTGCCGTTTCCCGGGCGATGGCCAGTTGATCGCCCGTCACCATCTTGACCTTGACGCCCATCTTCAGCGCGGTGGCGATCGTGGCCTTGGCATCCTCGCGCGGTGGATCGAACAGTGGCAGTACCCCCAGGATCTGCCACTGGCCGTCATGACCAGCCCGTGCGACGCCGAGTGAGCGGAAACCCCGTGCCGCAAATTCGTTGATCGCTTTTTCGACCGCCGGCTTGATCGCTGCGGCGTTGGCTGCCAGTGCCAGAATCACCTGCGGTGCGCCCTTGCTCACCTTGAATTCCTTGCCGTCCGCGCCCTTGAGCGTGGCCTCGGTGCGCTTGTGCACCGGATCGAAAGGTTGGTAGTGGAGCAGCTGATAGCCCTTCAGGGAATTCTGATCTTTTACGCCTCCGAGAACTGCCAGATCGATGGTGTCCTTGTCCTCCGCGCGAGAGGCCAGGGCCGCCGCGAGCACGATTTGCTCGGCCGGGACCTGGTTGACCGCGAAGGGATCGCCTAGCGTGAGCTTGTTCTGGGTCAGAGTGCCGGTCTTGTCGGCGCACAGCACATCCACGCCGGCCAGCTCTTCGATCGCCACCAGTCGGCTCACAATGGCCTGTTTCTTGGCGAGCAGGCGCGCCCCAACCGCCATCGTGACGGACAATACCGTTGGCATTGCCACCGGAATAGCGGCCACCGTCAGCACCAGGGCGAACTGCAAGGTGGTGAGGATCGCATCGCCGCGGTACAAGGCGAACGCAACGATCACGGCAACGAGTGCCACCGCCAGAATGATCAAATAATTGCCGATCTTCAGCACCGCCTTTTGGAAATGACTGACGGTGTGGGCCTCCTGCACCAACTGCGCGGTCTTGCCGAAATAGGTCTTCTCCCCGGTGGCATACACCAGTGCGCCAATTTCACCTCGGCGCATGATCGATCCGGAGAACACCGCTTGGCCGGCGTTGCGCGTGGCGGGCAGCGATTCGCCGGTCAGGGCCGATTCATCCACTTGCACCGGCTCGCCTTCAAGCAGACGCGCGTCCGCGGGCACGATATCCCCCAAGCGCAGTCGAATGACGTCGCCGGGTACCAGTTCCCGAGCCGCCGGATTGGTCCACTTCCCATCCCGTTTGACGCGGGCATTGATGGCCAGCTTGGCCTTTAACGCGGCGATCGCATCGCTCGCCTGGCTTTCCTCCCAGAAGCCGACGACAGCGTTGGCGCAGAGCAGTACCAGGATGATGCCAAAATCCGGCCAGTGCCGGACCACGCCCGACAGAATTACCGCCGCTTCGATCATCCAGGGTATGGGACCCCAGAAGTAGGAGAGGAATTTCAACAGCGGATTGGTCTTCTTCTCTGTAATCTCGTTGGGACCGTATTGCGTCAGCCGCTTGGCCGCCTCCGCTTGGGTCAACCCGTCCGCTGTTGTCGTGAGCCTCTTTTCCACCTCGGGCATCGGCAGAGTCTTCAGGTCATCCTTTGGATCGACCTTCGGTGGAGCAACTTTGGGCTGAACGCTCTTTGGCTTCATGACGCAGAGTCTCGTCCCCTAAGCCGCGGGTTTCAGATGTTGCAGTACGGGCGGCTCATTGCTGTGCGGGCTCCACTTCCAGTTCCGGATCTCCGGCAGGTCACGACCATGCTTGTCAATGTACTGTTTGTGCTCGATGAGCCTGTCCTGCATGAGCTGCTTCAGGTAGGCCCCCTTGGTGCCTAAGTGCGGCAGTCGGTTCACGACGTCCTGAACCAGGTGGAATCGGTCCAGTTCGTTCTGCACCCTCATGTCGAAGGCAGTCGTGATTGTGCCCTCCTCTTTATAGCCCCGGACGTGCAGGTTGCGATTGGTACGGCGGTAGGTCAGTCGATGGACGAGCCAGGGGTAGCCATGAAACCCGAAGACGATGTGTTTTTCCTTCGTGAAGAGCGCATCATAGTCCGCGTCGCTCAACCCATGCGGATGCTCGCTGCTGGATTGCAGCTTCATGAGGTCGACGACGTTGACTACGCGGAGTTTGAGATCGGGCAGGTGTTGGCGGAGGATGGACACGGCCGCCAGGATCTCCAGCGTCGGCGTGTCCCCGCAACAGGCCATGACCACGTCCGGTTCGGCTTCCTGGTCATTGCTGGCCCATTGCCAGATTCCAATGCCTTCCGTGCAGTGAACCACTGCCTCATCCATAGTCAGCCACTGGGGCAGTGCATGCTTTCCCGCGACCACCACGTTGACATAGTGTCGGCTGCGCAGGCAATGATCAAAGACTGACAACAGGCAATTAGCATCCGGCGGCAGGTAGGCGCGCACGATGTCAGCCTTCTTGTTGATGACGTGGTCGAGAAAGCCGGGATCCTGGTGCGTGAAGCCGTTGTGGTCCTGCTGCCAGACGTGGGAGGCGAGCAGATAGTTCAGGGAGGCGATCTTGCGTCGCCACGGCAGCTCCAGCGTAACTTTCAGCCATTTCGCGTGTTGACTGAACATCGAATCGACGATGCGAATGAAAGCCTCGTAGCTGTTGAACAATCCGTGACGTCCGGTCAGCAGATAGCCCTCCAGCCAGCCTTCGCACTGGTGTTCGCTCAGCATGGAGTCCAGCACCCGTCCGGCGGGCGCGAGGAATTCATCATTGTTCACTTGCCGGGCGTCCCACTGACGGTTGGTGACTTCGAACACGGCGCCCAGCAGATTCGAGAGCGTCTCGTCGGGACCAAAGACGCGAAAGTTGCGCTGCTCCTGATTCAGCTTTGCCACGTCACGCAGGAAGCTGCCCAGCACCAGCGTATCCTGAGCGTCCACGGCGCCTGGCGAAGGTACATTGACGGCATGGGCGTGAAAGTCCGGCATGCACAGGTCGCGCAGCAGAACGCCACCGTTGGTGTGCGGATTGGCGCCCATGCGCCGCTCGCCTTTGGGGGCGAGCTCGGCCAATTCCGGTAGGAGCCGCCCGTCGTGGTCGAAGAGCTCTTCTGGCTTGTAGCTCTTCATCCAGTGCTCGAGCTGCTGCACATGCTCTGGATGTTCAGGATCCACCAGCAGTGGCACCTGGTGCGCTCGGAACGTGCCCTCCACCTGCAGGCCGTCGACGACCTTCGGTCCTGTCCAGCCCTTGGGTGATCGCAGCACGATCATGGGCCAGCGCGGCCGCGTGGTGTCACGCTCCGCGCGGGCATGGCGCTGGATGCGCCTGATCTCCTCGATGGCTGTTTCCAGGGTAGCGGCCATCAGTTGATGCATCGCTTCCGGCTCATCGCCCTCCACGAAGTAGGGTATCCAACCGCAGCCGCGTATGAATTGCTCCAATTCCTCGTGCTCGATGCGGGCCAGCACGGTCGGATTACTGATCTTGTAGCCGTTGAGATGCAGCATCGGCAGAACGGCGCCGTCGCTGATCGGATTCAGTAACTTGTTGGACTGCCACGCAGTTGCCAGAGGCCCCGTTTCCGCCTCTCCATCGCCGATGACGCAGGCCACGACCAGATCAGGATTGTCGAATGCGGCACCGAAGGCATGGCTGAGGGAGTAGCCGAGCTCACCGCCCTCATGAATCGACCCCGGGGTCGTGGGCGCCACATGGCTGGAGATGCCGCCGGGGAATGAGAATTGCTTGAACAGTTCCTTCAGCCCGGCTTCGTCCTGCGTGACATTTGGATACACCTCGCTCCAGGTGCCTTCCAGGTAAACGTTACCGACGATGGCGGGACCGCCGTGACCGGGACCTGCGATGTAGAACATATCCAGGTCAAATTTCTTGATGACCCGGTTCAAATGCACATAGATGAAGTTCTGACCCGGCGTCGTGCCCCAATGCCCGACTACCAGGGGTTTGACGTCAGACAGACGCAGCGGGCGCTTCAACAACGGATTGTCATAAAGGTAGATCTGACCCACCGACAGGTAGTTGGCGGCGCGCCAGTAGGCGTCCGTCTTGCGTAGCAATTCGGGCGTCAGGGTATCGGTTGTCATGGTTCAGGTCTCCTGGTGTTTCAGCGCCTGCAGCGGCGCCATGGGACGTTGATAACGCTTCGGGCCGTCAATGGACGCACGTTATCTCCATCTCAGTGCCCCGCAACGGGACATCTCAAAGGGGCGCGATTGCGGTAGACGGGCGACGCATTCCGCAGCGGCCGATGGCGCCTTCGACTAGGTTGTACCGACTTCGACTCAACGCAGTCTGTGCGACAGCGCACTCAACGTGCGACAAAGAGTGGCAGCGTACAGAGCGCTCCGGTGGAGAAGCGCATCATTCAGAGTTAGCTGGCAGCAGCAACGCCGCCATGTCGTCGGCTTCGCAGCAGGCCATTTAAATGAATGTAAAGGAGAATTGGCAATGACTCATCCATATTGGAACGATTGGTATTTCAGTTGGGGATGGTTTCTCTGGTTCGGCTTTGTTTTTCTCATGTTCTCGAGCATCGGAAACTGGGGCTATACGTACCGAGCGCACCAGAAATACGGTGACGTGCCACGAAAGGACGCCTTCGATATTCTCGCGGCGCGGTACGCGCGAGGAGAGATCAGTCGGGAAGAATACGGTCAGATGAAGTCTGAGATAGCAAAACCCTGAGCGAATGATATCTCGTACATCGGGCGATTCGCTGCCACCTCGAGCGCCGCGGAGACCGACTCGGAGGTTACGCGGTGGCTCGATCCCGGTGATCGCCGCGTCCGCCCGCGACGACCCAAAGGACCTGGGGCAGGCTCATTAGGTCCGTGGGGGCCTGCCAGCTCGCCAGTGCGCCTCAATATCTTCCAGTGTTCGTCCTTTGGTTTCCGGCACCAGGCAGAACGCGAACGCCCAGGCCCCGATGCTGATCACGGCGTACAACCAGAAAGTGGCAGATTTTCCCAGCACCTGCGTAAGGGTTAGAAACGAAAGTGCCACAACCAGGTTGGCGCCCCAATTGGCTATCGTGCCAACGCTCATCGCCCGACCTCGAACGCGCAATGGGTATATCTCGGACAGTACCAGCCAGAACACCGGGCCCAGTCCCACGGCAAACGAACCGACATAGACCATGAGGCTGCTCACGGCGATCCACCCCACCAGGCCGGATAACTGTGGCAGCGCAAAGGACACTCCCAATGCGAGCAGGCTTAGCGTCATTCCTGCCAGACTGACCAGTAACAGCGGGCGCCGTCCGATACGGTCGATCAACTGCATGGCCAACAGCGTCAGGACAACGTTGACCACCCCGATTCCGACGCTGGCCAGTATTGCCACCGAGGCGCTGGATAGCCCGGCGAAGCTCAAGATCGTGGGAGCGTAATAGATAACTGTGTTGATCCCGGTCAATTGCTGCGCAATGGCCAATCCAACGCCGACGATCATGGCCGGACGGAGCTGCGGCTTGAACAATTCGGACCAGTGACCTTGCGGTTGGGCAGCACTTTGCTGAATTCTGCTGAGCTCGCCCTCCACTTCCGCGGGGTCTCGGATCCGCTTCAGCACGGCGCGCGCCTGGTCCAATTGTCCGTGAGCAGCCAGCCATCGGGGACTGTCGGGAATGAAAAGCAGGCCGATGCCAAATGCGGCGGCTGGAATGAGCGCGATCGCAAACATCCAGCGCCAGGCCTGAGCATCGGCAAAGGCGTAATCAACTATGTATGAGAGGACAATACCGAGGGTGAGCGCCACCTGATTGATGGAAACGAGTTTCCCACGGACGGCAACCGGGGCGATCTCGGAGATGTAAAGCGGCGCGACGAAGGAGGCTATGCCGATGGCGCTGCCGGCGAGGATGCGGCCGGCGATCAGCCAGCCAGTGCCCGGGGCAACGGCTGCTCCGATGGCCCCCAAACCGAAGACCAACGCGGTCGTGATCAGCAATCTCCGGCGCCCAACGCGGTCGGCCAGCATGCCGCCAACCATTGCGCCAATCAGCGATCCCAAAAGCACCGAACTGACGACTATTTCCTCGACACCCGAGGTGAGAGAGAATTCCGTCTTGATGAAAAGAATGGCCCCCGAGATGACACCAATGTCGTAACCGAACAACATGCCGCCCATCGCCGCAACGGCGGTAGCGAGATGAACCAGGCGGCTTTCATCGGTCCTGTGTTCATTCGTCATGGACTGGATTCTGTGTTAGCAGAGTTGGGTCACACGCGCTGCAAGGAGGCGACACCAACGACGAAATCTGTGCCTTCCCAACGATGGGCCTCGGGCCAGTAAAACGTGAATCTGACGTAGCTGCCTTCGGCCAGCGCCTGAGTCGGGAGTTCGGCGATGTGCATTCCCAACGCCGCCAGGTGTGAGGCTGTGTTCTCGACTGTTTTCCAATCGTCGGCACTCCAATGAATCAGGGCCGGCGCCAAGGTCTCAATGCGCAGTAGCTTGCCGGTGCGCATCGATCGAAGCTTATGGTTGAAGCGCCACACCATGCGCGGTGACCCGACTTTATCGAACAGGTAACGCTGCACGGTCTGCGGCGGAAGATCGAACACTCGGCCATCGTTCAGAGAGCGCCTCAGCTTCAGGTACTCGGCGTGAGCCCACACAAGCGGCATCGCCGAACCGCTCGGCCGACCCAGGTGCAGTTCGCGTCCGGGTATGTCGGCGGCATCCCACACCTGCTCTGGGATGAGGCCGCCCTCGTTGGCGAATGATTCCAATGTGGTTAGCAGGCGCCTCGACTCCTCGATGCGGCCTGCCGCCAGTTCGTAGTGAGCCCGCTCGCCAGTGAGCAGCGGCCAGCCCCGACCAATTCCGGTCCCGTCAAAAGGGGCGCCATCTTCATGCTCTCCATAGCCGTCGTCGTTGTATCGATGCCATGTGGGCCCGGTGGGAGTGTCCACTTTGAGTAGCGAATCGATGACCGTGGTGGTATCGCAGATACGCGGGTCGTCGGCCGAGCGTAGGCCGAAACGCACCAGGGCCAACGCGTCGGGGCTTACGAGATGACTGGCGGTGCGGGTGTCCTCCGCGGCCGCGACGTTCTTGACCCGCACACTGGTCTGAAAGCGCAGCCCGGCGTCGCCTCCCTCCTTCGGGGCAATCCGGACGTAATAACCGTCGACGTTGAACTTCCCGCACCAGTCCGTCCCGCCCACATACATCCAGCGATCGATGGATGCGTTCCATACATCGGCGGTCTCGCGCAGGTATGCTGCCACGGAGGCTTCCTGATTCGCGTCGGCCAAATCTGCTGCGGCCAGCAACGCGGCAATCTCCGCTCCCACCGTGAATGGCGAATACCCGGGGTCTTCCTCCCAGCGATCCTGCGGGCTCACCGGCCCGTTGCGCACCAGGTAGCCTGCGGCTTGACGCACCATCGGCCAATATCGGGCGAGATCCGCCTTCTCTAAAATCTTCCCCCGATGTGCCAGATCTAGCAGCAGAATCGGCAGGGCCGTCTCGTCCATTTGAATTCCGTTCCAATACGGCGAACCGTCCAGCCACATATTCTGCGACCAGTGGCCATCGGACTGTTGAGTGGCTTGTAGATAAGAGAGCACGCGGCGCACATCCTCGTTTGCGCCTGCTGCCAGCAGACCGCCGGCGGCCTCCACCAAGTCGCGCGACCAGACGAGATGGTAGCCACCAAGATCTTCATCGCCCTTGCTGAAACCCCAGGGAATCGCCAAGCTGGCAATGAGTCCGCCAGGCGATACTTTCGACTCGTGGGCGCGCAACACCGCGAGGCTGATTTGAGAGAGATCGCCAATCCTCACTGCCGACTTAGTCGCCGGTCCTCGCGTCTTGATCCACCCTTGCCAGCCAGCAATGTAATCGCGTTTCGCGCTATCGAAGCCGTCGCGCAGGCTGGCGATGGCATTCTGAGCCGCCTCAGCCGGATCGTCGCCAAAGCCGATGACCAACAGGAAGGCTCCCTGACACTGGAGAAGACCTATCTCCCCCGTAAGAGCCACATTGCCGCTCTCGGCGCGCGTGTACTCCCAAGTCATTTCCCCGTGCGCCTTCAGATCCTGCCAGCCGTCCGAGGAGCCGACATAGCCCACCGAGCGCCTCGTCCAACCGGCGGAACTGGCCATTGCGAGTGCGCAGCGCTCGCGTTGCGCCATCAGCAACGGCACACCCTCGAACTCCTCAATCCACGCGCTATTGCCGCCACCGTGATTGCCGAGGTGCGGCGCCAGCAGCGCATACAAGCGATAGTCGGACAATGTCCCCCGCCGCGCGATAAACCGAACCTGCACCAGTACAGCGTCACGATGTGGATCGGTGACGATCTGCTTTTCAATCCGATAGCGCCCATCGCGACTGATATTGGTCAATCCGAACGCCGGCACTCCTTCGAACAACCAAGCCGTCTTGGAATCGGTGTCACGCTTTTCTTCGGAGAACAGTGCCCCGCCACCCGTGACGATAAAGCCCATGTCGCGGACGCAGGCCTGGTCGATGCGCGGATAATAAATTTCATTGAGGATGCCATGACTGATCGTAAACCAGACGTGGCTCCTGTCGCCGAGTGCCGTGCCCACGCCGGTCTTGGCGCTGGATGTCCAGCGCGGGACGATACCGGGGCCGCCTGATGCGGCACGGTTTGGTTTAGCTGGCACCGACATGCTCCTGGAAATGAGGTAGCTCGAGGACGGATCCGCATGGATCCATGGGGAATATTGGCGTTACATCAGGCGTTCCTTGATCCGGTCTGCGACACGCAGCGCGTTGGCAATAATCGTCAGTGTGGGATTGACCGCCCCGATCGACGGAAAGAAGCTGGCGTCCGCGATGTAGAGATTGTCGAGTTCGTGGGCCTTGCAATCCAGGTCGAGAACCGAAGTCGCAGGATTGAGGCCGAAGCGGGCCGTCCCGGCCTGATGTGCCGTGCCGCCGATCGGGATGTCGCTTCCCAGATATAGGGTGCGCTCCAGCAGCATCGGATGCGCGCCGGCTCGGCTCAGCATTTGCTCGAGCTTTTTCTTGAGCCGATGATGGGCTTCCATATTCCCCTCGGTGATCTCCAAAATGACGCGCTCGCCCTCATAGCGAATGCGATTCTCCGGACGCGGCAAATCCTCGCTGGACAACCAGAAATCCATCGAGTGACGCGCCATCTGGTCAAACGGCATTTTGGGCATCCATTCCATCCAACTCGGCAGCGCCTCGCCCCTGATCTGTGCGCCATGGGACTTGGCGCACATCTGTATCAGGCCGAGCGGATAGTCCCAGTCGTCCGACCCGAAATAGAAATCGGAGATAGCCAGCGTCTTCTGAAATACCGTGTCGTTCGGTTCGCGCATCAGCGCCATGAGGACAGACTGGTTGTGGCGCATGTAGTTGCGCCCGACCTGGCCAGAACCGTTGGCGAGGCCATGGGGATGTTTGTCGTTTGCCGACCGCAGCAGAAGCAGCGCGGATGACAGCGCGCCGCAAGCGACCACCACGACGTCGGCCGAGTAGCGCTCTTCGCCGCCGTTGCGCGTGACGACGACGTCCGTTATAGCGCTAGCCTTGGCGTCCGTTTCGAGCCTTGAGACATACGAATTGGTCAGCAATGTCAGGTTGGGGTGCAACTTGAGCGCCGGATCCACGCACACGACCTGTGCATCCGCCTTGCCATTGAGAAGGCAAGGAAAGCCGTCGAACGCGTCGCAGCGGATGCAGGTGCTGGTCGGCGTAACTCTGCCACCCTTCTCATCCAGAAGAATCCCCAGTGGCAGATGAAAGGGGTGTAGACCCTCGACCACCAGAGCGTCGTGCAGCGCCTGGATGCGCGGCTCGTGCGAAACCGGCGGATAGGGAAAGGGACCACTTGCGGCCGGCTCGCTCGGGTCCTCACCACGCTGACCGTGAACATGAAACAGCCGCTCGGCCTCGGCGTAATAGGGCTCAAACGCCTCATACTTGACGGGCCAGGCGGGAGACACGCCGTCCTTGTGTCGGCCTTCCTCGAAGTCACGCTCGCGCATTCGAAACAGCGCTGCGCCATAGACCTTTGAATTGCCGCCGACAAAATAGTGTAGGCCAGGGTGGAATCTCTCCCCACCCTTGTCATACCAGGTTTCGTCCGCCTGATAGGCGCCATCCACGAATACGGTCTGTGAATCCCAATTTGCCGGCGAACGCGGCAGATAGTCCCCACGCTCAATCAGCAAGATGCGCGCGCCGGTTGGCGCAAGGCGCTGCGCGACAGAGGCACCCCCGGGGCCGCTGCCGATGATTATGCAGTCATAGTGTGCAGCCATTGCCGTCAACCATTGGTCGAGAAGCCCGGATAGAGCGTCATGCCGCCGTCAACGAAGAGCGTGGTGCCGACAACGTAATCGGAATCGTCGGAAGCGAGCCAAACCGCGGCCCGGCCGATGTCTTCGGGCAAGCCAATCCGTCCGTAGGGTATCAGCGTCAACAAGCTCTTGAGAGCCTCAGGAGTATCCCAAGCGGAGGTATTTATCGGCGTCTGTATCGCGCCAGGCGCGATACCGTTGATGCGGATCCGCTTAGGCGCAAGCTCCTGTGCCATGCTCTCCATCAGCAACTTGATGGCCCCTTTCGACGTTGCGTAGTTCGCGTGTCCCGCCCAGGGAATCACCTGATGCACGGAACTCATGCAGATGATCTTACCGGCGGCACGCGATACGGACGCGACCACGCCGCGGCGGAGGAATTCGTGTATCGCGGCCCTTGCGCAAAGAAACTGGCCGGTCAAATTAACGTCCAAGACCTTGTTCCACTTCTCCAGGGTCATATCGGCGAAAGCGGAATCGCGTTGCAGACCCGCATTGTTGACAAGAATGTCGATCGTCCCGTACTCGCGTACCGCGCGCCCGAACATTTCCTCAACCTGCTCTTCCGCCGATATATCAGCCTTGAGAGCGATCGCGCTGCTGCCGGAACGGCGGATTTCAGCCACCACAGTGTTGGCGGAGTCCTCATCCTCAATATAATTCACCACTACATCAGCGCCCGCTTTGCCCAGAGCGATCGCGACCCCCTTGCCAATACCGGAATTGGCGCCGGTAACGAGTGCCTTCTGTCGGGTCAAAGGCTTGTGATCTGACATTGGGGGTCCTTCTGGAAATATCGGACGATGTGAAGATTAGCCGCAATCGTGCCGTTGCAGCCCCGTCATCAAGGTAAGGGCTCGAGGTGAGAGATCAGGGGATACGTAAAAGCGCGCCGGCTTCCATTATATTGCCATATCATTCGAGAGTCCGAATTGAAGCGGTTAATTTGCACGGTCGAGACTGAGCGAAGTGAGGCCGCTTCCGGGCAGGCGTCGGTTGTGATTGATTGTCGGAAACGTCTGACAGCTGGGCCTATGCGTGCCACCGCACAGAACGCGCGGCGTGACGAAATTAGAGTGCCAGGCGTCAGAACTGCCCCCCCAAATCGGGCGCTCAAACCTATATCTTTGAGAGCGCGATAGGCTATTGGCCAGATACTTGCGCCGGTCGTGATGGAAGCCGATCAGAAACAGCATGTCGTCATTTTTGGCGCCGGCTTCGCAGCCGTGCAAATCCCTGCGGGCTCGGCAGCGCCGCTGTAAGTGCGACTCCGCTCGGCCGACTAACTATAAATTATTCAAAACACTTCTCTATCAGGTCGCGACGGCCGCCCTGTCGCCCGTGGACATCGCCGAACCCGTCGGCGGATGCTGCCACGCTTTACGCCTACTGAAGTGTTGTTTGCAAAACAGGCTGCCGGCATGTACCGCGTGAGAAATAGGCGTTGGCGTGGCGTTCGCGTATTGGAGGAGGCATTTTGATGATCAGTGTCCTGATCGAGTTTGCGATACGCTGTCTGCTGGTAGGGCTGTTTCTGCCCTTCAGCGCATTGGACAAGCTCCTTAATTTCAAGCTGGCGGTCGGTCAGGCATCTCAGGCGATCCCGAATCGGATGTTCGCGAGCCTGCTGATCGCGTGCGGCTTTCTTATCGAAGTCAGTATGTCGCTGGCGATTCTCACGGGTATCGCCGACCGGCTGGCGGCGGTCATCCTGGCGGGTTACTGCCTGGTCACGGCGCTATTGTGGAAGCAGTTCTGGACCAAGCCTGATTTTCGGCTGACCGGCGCGGGTGACAGCAGGGAGCTATTTTGGGACTTTCTGAAAAACGTGGCGCTCGCTGGCGGCTTTCTTATCCTTGCCTTTGGCCCCAACGCTTCAGCCGTTGAACAGTTTCTGCGTCATCCACTTGTGTCCTCACAACCCTACGCCATGGCGTCGGAGTGATATCCAATGAGCGCAATACCGGTCGTGTCCTATTGGCATCTATGGGCAGACGCTAAGGGGGTGAGCCACCAGGCACAATGCGCGATGACGCAATTCGCTCTCCAGTCGATCAAGCCGCCCGCAGACCCGCAGTGGCAAGGAAACAGGGTAAGCGGGCGGATGACGACGCTTGTCACCGTTCTACCAGTCGGCTGGATCGGTACTTGGCACGAAAATCCCAAGCCCCAATGGATCGTGCCGCTCAGCGGATGTTGGTTCGTCGAATCAATGGACGGTACTCACGTCGAGATGGGGCCAGGTGAGCTATCCCTTGGCGGCGACCAGAATTGCCGCGATGTCGACGGCAAACTTGGCCACCGCTCGGGAACCGTGGGTGACTCACCCGCCGTTTTGATGGTTATTCAGCTCGAGGAGGTGCCCCCGCCGTCCTCGCCTTGCGAGTTCCGGTGAACTCGTGAAAGGCATCGACATTATCGTTCCGCGATTCGCGCATTACGTTCTCGACAACGCGCCGCTCGAGGAACTCGCAGGCGGGTTTCGCTGGATCGAGGGACTGGTCTGGATGGGTGACGCAAACTGCCTGCTATTTCAGGACCTGCCCCGTGATCGCACCATGCGCTGGATCGAGGACGCCGGGGTCTCGGTCTATCGAGCGCCGTCGGCTTACGCCAATGGACAGACCCGCGATGTGCAGGGAAGGTTGATTTCCTGCTCGCATCGAGATCGGTGCCTGTTTCGCACCGAGTTGAATGGCTGCGTCACCCGTCTGGTCGACCGGCACAACGGCAAGCGCCTCAATGCACCGAATGATGTGGTGGTCAAATCCGACGGTTCGATCTGGTTCACCGATCCACTCTACGGCATTCAAACTGATTACGAAGGCGGCCGGCAGGTGTCCGAGCAACCCCCCGCGCTGTACCGCCTTGAGCCGCAAACCGGAGCCATCACTGTGGCGGCCGGCGATTTTGATGGCCCGAACGGACTTGCGTTTTCGCCCGACGAGCGTCGCCTCTACGTCGCCGAAACCGGCGACCAGACTTCGGCGACTCCCAAACAGCACATTAGATTCTTTCACGTGATGCCCGACGGCACCCTGCGCGGTGGCGATGTCTTTCATAAGATAGACCCAGGCTATGCCGACGGGCTGTGCGTCGATGAGGAGGGCAATCTCTGGTCAAGCGCTGCCGACGGCGTTCATTGCATCGCGCCGGACGGCACGCTGCTTGGAAAGATCCAAGTTCCCTACCGCGTATCCAATCTGACGTTTGGAGGATTTCACAGGAACAGACTTTTCATCGGAGGCTCGCACACCCTTTATGCAATCTTTCTCAATTGTCGGGGTGCCGAGCGACCATGACAGCGAACCCGTCGCGCGTTGCCAGGCTTAGCCGCTTTCGCCTTACAACTGCCGATGCGAGATCCGTCGCCACCTTTTACGAATCAGCCTTCGGCTGCCGGCGGATCGCCACAGATCGGCTCTACGGCCCGGACTTCGCGCGGTTGATGGGCGTAACCGGGGGCGCGGATCGAATCACGCTCAATCTCGGATCCGAAGTCATCGAACTCGTGCAGTTCGACGTCCCGGGCGAGCCGTATCCGCCCGCATCGTCATCCTCCGATCTGGTGTTCCAGCATTTTGCCATTGTGGTTGCAGACATGCGGGGAGCCTTCCAAAGGCTCTCGGCCATACCAGGCTGGTCTGCCATATCGAGCGCCGGCCCGGAACGTCTGCCCGCATCGTCCGGAAGTGACATTGCATTCAAATTCCGCGATCCGGAGGGCCATCCTCTTGAATTGCTCGAATTCCGGCACGACACACGCTCGAATAGGCCGGGGGTATCGCCTGATGATGCCTGTCTTGGGATCGATCACTCGGCGATCAGCGTCGTCGATACCGCCGCCAGTATCGCCTTCTATCAGAATCTAGGGTTTAGCGTATCCGCGCGCTCTTTCAATCATGGCTCTGAGCAGCAAAAGCTGGATGATGTTCCCGATGCCCAGGTTGAAGTCACCGCCCTCACACCACGCTGCCCCACCCCACATCTGGAATTGCTATGCTACCGCATGAGGCAGAAGCGACCCGTGTTAGCTCGAAGGAGTAACGATGTCGCCAGCACGCAGCTTGTTTTCGAGCTTTGCAGGACTGCGACCGCACTCGATAGCGATCTCAAGATGCGATCAATGCGCGACCCCGATGGTCACGCTTTTCTGATCGTTTAAATGACACTATAAGGGAGGGAATATATGGCTTGATCCGTTTGAGTTCCTGGTGCTCACCGTGGTTGCAACTGCAGTCCGTTGTCGACACTGCGCACGCCTGGGATTGCCTTGGCGATTCGCACCGCCTCGTCGCCCTGCTCTTTCGAATCGACGTAGCCGGATAGCTGCACGACTCCTTGGTCGGTCGTCACTGAGATGTCGCGCGCCTTGGTCAGCGGGTCTTCGATGAGGTCCGCCTTCACTTTGCTGGTGACCGTCGCATCATCGAAGTACACGCCGGTCGATTCATGCTGGGGCGTGGCTGCACAGCCGACGAGGACAGCGCCGGCAAGGGTTGACGCCCAGAAAAGCGCCGGACGGGATCGCATTGCTAGATCTCCTGAAGACTGGTTTCAGCTTCTGTTGGACGATGCCCTAGTACCGAGAGCTTGGTCTGTGCGCTCGCGCACCGATGCATCTTTTGCGGCGTCAGGGGTTCTTGTGGATTGCCCCCGACGGCGCAGACTGGGCGAGGCGAAATTGCGGATTCTCGAGTTTCACCTCATCCGCCCAGTAGCCAGCGCGCTCGTAATGTTTGTGCAAGCCAATTTCCTGGTCCCTCTCGAGCTTGATGGCTGAGTCATACGGCGGAGCATCCTTGACAGCCTGCTGGGTCAGATTAACCACGACGGAGTGGTCGGGCCAGCTTACGCTTTTTATCCATTGCGGGGCGACCAGCACCTGATGTCCGAGCCACCAATTGCCGGTGTTCACAATCAGGTATCGAATGGCCCAGGTCTCCTCGTCAATGAGCAACCCTTCAACGTGGCCGATGCCACCATCGCTGGCCTCAATGTCATATCTAATCACAGCGTGTCCACTGCGCAGGTGAGGATCATCATCCTGATGCCGAGCGGCCTCTCGCGCTGCCCGAGCTTCGGCCGCTTGTGCAGTAGCGTGAGCGGCGTCGGATCCGGCAAAGCCAACGCCCATCAGCATTGCACTGGGATAAACGCCCGCACCCCAAAAACCGGCACCGCCCCAATAATAGGGGTAGCTGTAGTAGCCGGAATATTCCATTTCATGCTGCCGCGACACTGGCTTGTCGGTGTCTATGTCGGGGCTATTCTTGACTTGCTCCCGGGTGATCGACGCGGGCAGGATCCTATCAACCGTGTTCGACTGTCCGATAGCGATCGGGGAGATCAGCACCTTTCGACTCGACAGCCAGCTGCCGGTATCGACAATCAGATAGCGGATGACCCACGACTTGTCATCAAAATAGAAGTCCTTCACGTGGCCAATAGGGCCATCGGTCGCTCGGATGACGTAGCCTTCCAGATCGCGCATGCTGCGTAACATGGTTCTTTCTCCTTCGAGAATATCCAACAATGCCCCAAAACTACGCGCCGCTCCGAAATAGATCGGTGCGCTGCCGCACTGACTTAGCGCTCCTTCAGAACGATGATCTGCAGTCGCGTATCAGCCCTTGACCCTCTGTGGTAGTACACGAGATCACGTTTGTTGTGAAAGGCATACCCCTCTACCCGCTGCGATTCGAGCCGATCTACCAGTATCGGCTTTGGGGTGGCCGGCGCTTGGGCGCTGTTCTCTTCGCGCCACTGCCGGGCGACGGTCCCATCGGCGAAGCGTGGGTATTGAGCGACCGCGACGAACATCCCAGCACCGTCGCAGATGGACCTCTCAAAGGAAGGACCATCCGTCAGTTGTTGCAGCAGTCTCCGGAGCGGCTGCTCGGCAAATTATCCCGAAAGTTCACTCGTTTCCCCATGCTCCTGAAGTTCCTGGATGTGAAAAAGGGGCTCTCGGTTCAGGTCCATCCCTCTGATGCCCACAGGGACCTGATACCGACGGGCGATACCGGAAAGGATGAGGGGTGGGTAGTGCTTTCAACAGGGCCTGCGGCCCGAATCTACGCCGGCTTGAAAGCCGGCAGCAGCGCGCGGGGTCTGCGACAGGCCATCGCTGACGGAAGGGTGCCGGCCCAGTTGATGAGTTTCGTGCCGAAGGCCGGGGACAGTGTCTACATACCGGCTGGGACAGTCCATTCATTGAACGACGTGGTGGTGTTTGAAGTCCAAGAGAATAGCGATGTCACGTTTCGCCTTTACGACTGGAACCATATTGATCCCAGCACGGGCCAGCGGCGACCTTTGCAAACGGAGCAAGCAATAGCCTGCATTGACTTCCAGCAGGGCGCCACAGTGCCCGAAAGGCCGGCGGTTGAGGAGACAGCGCCCGTTCTGCGGGAAACGCTCATTCGCTGTGCTCACTTCAGGGTGACGCGAATCATGGCAGACGTGCCGTTTGTTGTCGGCGAAGCGGGAACGCCGCGGGTGCTGGTATGCCTCGCGGGCAACGGTGAGCTCGAGCATGCCGGCGGCCAGTACGCATTTCGCCAAGGCGACGTGTTGCTTCTGGCTGCAGAGGTCGGTGCATGTGCATGCCGGCCGTACGGTGCCATAAGCGTATTGGAACTTTCTCTGCCTGAAGCGGCATGATCCCCTGAAAACTCTGATTGTCTTTGACTTGGACGGCACGCTGGCAGAAAGCAAGGCGTCCATTGATGCCGAGATGGCGACGTTGCTTGAGGCGCTTCTCGGGATCGTGAAAGTAGCCCTAATTTCCGGGGCGGCGTGGCAACAATTTGAACAGCAGGTGCTCGCCCATCTCTCGCACGGCGACGCTCTCAAGAATCTGTCGATTCTGCCTACCTGTGGCACGAAGTTTTACCAATATGAATCCGGTTGGAAACTCCTTTACTCGGAGGACTTTACCGAGCCTGAAAAAAAGAAAATCATCGATGCATTGAAGCAGGCAACGGCATCATCGCAGCGCGGGGTAAAGAAGGTATGGGGGCAGGCAATCGAGGACCGGGGCAGCCAGATCACGTTCTCCGCCTTGGGACAACAGGCTCCGCTTGAGGAAAAGACGATATGGGATCCTGATTTCGCGAAGCGGAAAGCGATCAAAGCGGTCCTCGACACGCTAATCCCGGATTTCTCCGTGCGCCTCGGAGGCGCGACATCCATTGATGTCACCAAGCAAGGTATCGATAAAGCCTACGGCATTCGAAAACTGCGGGATATTCTCCATATCGCCATCGACCGGATGATTTTCATCGGGGACGCAATCTTTCCGGGCGGAAACGATTACCCGGCAAAAGAGGCGGGCGCGCTCACGATCGAGGTGAAAGATCCCCATGAGACCAAGCGGGTGATTGAAGCGATCATCGCCTGTCTGCAGGAACATTGATGAGTGGCTTTCAACTGCAGCGCCTCGGGCAGATCATGGAGCCGGAACCGGGCAATCCGCAGGAAGTCGAAGGGGTTCTGAATCCCGCCGCCGCCCGCGGTCCCGATGGCCATCTCTACCTTTTCCCAAGACTGGTGGCGCGCGGTAACTATTCGCGCATCGGAATCGCCCGTGTAAAGTTTGATCGGGCCGGGGATCCGTGCGGCGTTGCACGGCTCGGCATCGCGCTCGAGCCGGAGGCCGCCTACGAAGTGCGATCTGACGGAAGCGGTGGCTGTGAGGATCCGCGCATCACATTCGTAGAACCACTGCAGCGCTATGTAATGACCTATACCGCGCTGTCACCTATCGGCCCACGCATCGCGATTGCCATATCGGCCGACTTGTTCCATTGGAAGAGAATCGGACTGGCGCGCTTTGCGGCTTACCGGGGGATTGATTTCGCCCATGTGGACAACAAGGATGCCAGTCTGTTTCCGCTCGCCATTGCCAATCACGCTGGAAAAATGCAGATGGCTTTGCTGCATCGCCCGCTCTTTCCCGGTACTCGTCCGGAAGAAACCGTCTGCCGCGATGGCCCCCGTAATTTGGACCTTGATCGTGAAAGCATCTGGATTTCCTACTGTCCGCTGCCGGCCCGGGGGGTCGAGCCTCAGCAGCTGGGTCTATTCAATTCACATCACCGCCTGGCCGCTCCGGTTGAGCCATGGGCACGGCTGAAGATCGGCGCAGGCACGCCGCCCGTGCTGACCGAGCACGGATGGCTCGTGATTTACCATGGAGTGGGTGAGGTGAGAGGGTCGGCCGATGAATTACATCATTTGTGCTATTCGGCCGGGCTGATGGTGCTTTCGAGGGAGCATCCGCGCGAGATCCTCTATCGTTCGGCTCGACCGATTCTGGTACCGGACCTGCCAGAGGAAAAAAGCGGAACCGTCGCCGATGTCGTGTTTCCCACCGGGATTGACCGACGTACCGATCTCGGTTCGCCAAATCGATTCGACGTCTATTACGGCATGGCGGACGACCGTATCGGCGTCGCGCGGCTCGACTTGCCGGATGTGCTGCCGCGCGGAGGCGTGGGCGCCGGGCCTGAAGGAAAGGTGTGACCAGATCGGGCGCTTGGTGCAGTCGGGCAGGCGCGCCTCGGGTGAGAACCACGCCTTCCAGGCCGTGTCACTCGGCTAGGTCGCCGGCATAGTCTCTGGCTTGATGATTGTCATTGGGTGATCCGCCAACGTCGGCGAGATTCCAAATTCGCCTTCGCGCACCCAAAAGGTTAAAAGGTCCCCGATCTTCAGATCCCCAACCTTTTCTATCTTGTTGTTGATGGTTACTTTACCGCCCACCCCAATCTGGAACGCGATCGTGCTGATTGGCATGTTGGCGTCGTCGGACACCTCGACTTGCACGAACTCATGACCGACTTTTGAGACCTTGCCGTCGAAGGTCGCGAATTTGACTCCGTCCTTTACAATAACTTGTCGACACGCTGCAGGCGCCTTGGGATATTCCTTCAGAAACGCGGCACTCCATTCGATGTTTGCACAGGATTCCTTCGCGGCCATAACCTCCGGCGGCGCGTTCGCTCCCAGAGTAACAGCCGGTACGGCGATCAGTGACAACGTCACGGTCTTGAATCGATTCATGTCATGTGCTTCCAAAGGTAATGCAGGACCGGAATAGTAGCAGCTGGGCTCGACCCGATCCGTTCGCTGAGCCACATAGACACCTGCACCAACAGTGACCCTGCAACCTGGACCCACTCCGCATGTGGCACTCTGTGCGTCAGCGTACGGACCCGAAGCGCAACACGTAGTATGAAGAGTGCCGGTTACCGAGGATGGAAACAACGTGAAAACCCGATTTGCAACGGCGTGTGTGGTTTGCGGTGCGCTTCTCGGTTCCGCGCTGGCCATGGCCGACGACGATTTGAACGCTGCGGGTTCCCACGCGGTGGCCTTCGTAAAGGATTCGGCCATTACGACCGCCATCAAGACCCATCTGGCCTCGGAGCATCTCACCAGCCTGGAACACATTCACGTCGACACAGATAAGAACGGCGTCGTATGGCTGTCAGGCACCGCCAGGAGCAAGGAAGCGGCGGACAAAGCCGAATCCATTGCGCGCGCCACCGACGGTGTCAAGGACGTCCACGGCGCCATCACAGTGAAGAACGCAGACTAATCCCATGATTGCCGCTGGGAGGAGTGCCGTCCCCGCACCTGCTTTCCGAAGAGCCCGCCGGCCGTATCAGCCGCAGTAATTGGGGCGTCGATCGTGCCCATTCGTGGCCGCGATTCCGTCGACCCCGAAGCAAGGATGCCGAAATAACCCTTCCCTCCTGCCGTAGTGCTCACGGGGGAGGCTGTGCAGCCCGTGATGCGGCATCAATGACGGAATATGGTGATATCCCAGGGATCATCCCTTCCGACCAATACCCCGCGCGGCCATAATGCTCATGCAAGCCGAGCTCATGCTCGCGATTCGGGGACATCCCCAATTCGTACCGCGGCGCATTCCTTACGGCCTCTCGCGTGAGATTTACCGCCAGGGTGGCGTCGGGCCAGCTGATCTCCTGAATCCATTGCGTGGACACCAGGACGTGATGCCCCGTCCACCACTGGCTGGTTTCTACGATGAGGTATCGAACGGCCCAGGTGTCGCTCTCGATCAGGAGATCCTTAACCACGCCCATACCGCCATCGGTGGCCTCAATGTGGTATCGGAGCATCTCGTTGGCGCTTCTTAAGTGGGGATCACTTTTCGGGGGCTGTTGTGCCCCAGCTGCCGCCTCGTCAGGCTCTTGTTCGGCTTGCGAGACCAGAAACTCTGCGCCGGTCTTGTCGTACCCGACGCCCGTCAGCATGGCGCCGGGATAAATTCGATCGCCCCAGAAATTGCCACCCTCCCAATACGGTGGATAGCCGTAATGGCGAAGGTGTTGCACCTCTTGTTGCCGCGAGACGGGCTTATCGGTGTCGATCTCGGGGCTGCTCCTGACCTGCTCTTTGGTAATCGACGCGGGCAGCAGCTTGCCGTTCCAGTCTGGAGTCCCCATGGCAAACGGCGAGAGCAGCACCTTTCGGCTCGACAGCCAACTGCCGGTCTCGACCACCAGGTAGCGGACGACCCAGCTACCGTCATCGAAAAGCAGATCCTTCACGCGCCCCACGTCGCCGTCAGTGGCGCGCAGCGTGTGGGTCTCCAGATCCTTCACGCCGCGTAACATGCGTCTACATCTCTCATCGTCCATTGAGAACGCCGCTCGACCCATCTGCTCACTGGGCACTGCACGGTCAGGCCGCGGCCTGTCGCGGGGCCAGAGCCGTCGGCCCCAGTACTTCCTTGCCCACGAGGGCCAGCGTCGCAGCTGACGGATTCAGGCTGTCGACCATTGAACTCGGCATAAGGATAGTCGCTCCCCGCTCCTTCGTGGTCTCATAGATGATATTCATCGCACGAAGTTGCAGCGCCATGGGATGGCCGGCGTAGGTGTTGGCCGCCTCGACAAATGTGCTGGCGATCGCCGCTTCGGCGGATCCCAGGATCACCCGCGCCTGCTTTTCGCGCTCGGCCTGGGCCTGACGGGACATCGCATCCTGCAGCGCCACCGGGATCGCCACATCGCGGATTTCAACAGAACTCACGGAAACTCCCCAGGGGGCAGTTTTTTGACCAATCTCAATCTTTAGCTGCTCGTCGGCGTCCTTACGATCGGACAGCAGCGCCGCCAACATGGACGAGCCGATCATCTCGCGCAGCGAGGTCTGGGCCACCCGATCAATGGCCTGGCGGTAATTGGTGATGGCTAAGGCGGCCTTTTCGGCATCGTGAACGTTCCAGAATATGATGGCGTCGACATTCACGGGGACAGTGTCCCTGGTGAGCGCCTGCTCGGCATTAAAGGCCGTCGTCTGGATGCGGCCGTCGATCACTGCGACCACGCGATCGAGGATCGGGATGATGGCGAACATGCCCGCGCCCTGTACGCTTTGCAGCTTTCCCAGCCGCAGAATCACGAACTTCTCCCAGACATTGGCCATCTTCAGCGACAGCGCGATGATCATCGCAACCGCGGCAAGCCCCACTCCAAGATTCAGGTGCCCAAAATATCCCGTCGCAACCCCTGCGATAAGACAAGCAAAGACCAGAAAGGAGGTGACGGGATTCATTGTGGTTGTCCAGAGTAGGGATTTGGCCTTTGAACTTGCACCCCGGTGCAAGCTGCGTCGGTGCGCCACCACACACACGCGCAAATGGCATTAGGCGGCGTCGGCGGGTCGATGTGCGGGGAGGAAAGGTGCTTTGCAAGGTCGTGATCCATAGGCTCGAGCAGGCAAGCTGCCGCGTTCACGCACTGAAGGTGCAGAGACACAATCCTGCCGGCCTATGCCAATGCGACGGTCGCAGCCGCACCCAACTGGACACCGCGCGACGCCGCCGGGCAGCCGGTGTCAGACAACGGGAGCGATCAGAACACCTTCTGGAGTTCCATCTTCATCTTCGTCCAGAATGGAGTTTTAGGCTCCTTCTTGCAGTCATCGACAAGAACCGGCACCAGCCGATTTGTCCTTTCGATGTCAATCACGCCGTCTTCAGGCTTTCCTTTGCTGTTCACACCCTCGGACCAATAGACGACCGCGGGTCTTGATACCTCGTCGAAAGCGAGGAATTCCTCACAACTCAACTTCGCTGGCTTGATCGGCTTACTCATCTTAGCCGCGTGGTCAGTCGTACTGGGCATGGCGGGCGTGTCCGCCAACGCTGAACCAACCAGTAGCATAGATACTGCAATTGTGGTCAGTGCCGGTGCTTTCATGAGCGTCTCCCTATCCATCCGTCAGATCCGACGATAGTCGAGGCGCGAAGCTACGCGGCGCGAACGGATTCGTCGGTGCGCTACCGTACCGAGCATGGTCGCATTCCCGTAACCGGCCTGCTGGACGGCTGTGTGATGGCAGTCGTAGCATCACTCGCCTCTTGTTGCGCGGATTGCCTATGTTTCGGATAGGCGAATATTCTGTGGCTTGCTGGTGGGCGGGTCGTTCCCGCCGACTCAATGTTGGCCGCCGGTTCCACAAGCTCTACGCACCTCGCCCCAAGCAGAGGGTCCACAATCATTACAGACTTGTAATGCGCGGGTAAGCCTGCAGCCATGCTGCGGGCGCTTACTCCTCCCCGCAGCCCACAACCCCATCAAAGTGATGCGGGAAGGACGCTGCAACGAGAGGAACCATGAGCACGAAACCCGCGATCGCGCCCAGCGCGCAGTCCCTGAGCAACCTGAGGTATCGGCCTAACCTTGACGCACCGCTTGTCAGCGAACCAGCGGCCAACTCTTCTTCGGCCGAGCCCAATGCAGCCCTGCAGCGCCTGCGGGAAGCGGTGCGGGAGAACTCTCTCTGGGTTCAACCGCTGCAGCAGGAAATGTCGCGGGTGATCGTCGGCCAAAAGCTTCTGATCGATCGACTCCTGGTCGCACTGCTCACCAACGGCCACATTCTGCTCGAAGGCGTACCGGGTCTGGCCAAGACGCTGTCGTTGAAGACACTGGCCAATAGTGTCGCGCTGCATTTCAAGCGTCTGCAGTTTACGCCGGACATGCTGCCCGCGGACATTGTCGGCACGATGATCTATAACCCGCAAGATGGCGGATTTCGCACCAAGCATGGACCGATCTTCAGCAACCTGATCCTTGCCGATGAAATCAATCGTGCGCCGGCCAAGGTGCAGAGTGCCCTGCTCGAGGCCATGCAGGAGCACCAGGTGACGATCGGGGATGAGACCTACCCGCTGCCCAATCCATTTCTAGTGCTCGCCACGCAGAATCCACTCGAGCACGAGGGAACCTACCCGCTGCCCGAAGCGCAGGTGGACCGCTTCATGATGAAAGTCGTGATCACCTATCCCAACCGCGCTGAGGAACGCCTCATCCTGGACTCCATGGCGACGACCGAGCCGCCGCCGGCGGTTCGGCACGTGGTCTCCGCGAACCAGATTCTCCGGGCCCGTGAAGTGGTCAATGCCATCTACGTCGACGACAAGGTCAGGGACTATATCGTGGACCTGGTGCTGGCAACGCGGCCTCCAACGGCAAAATCCCTCGAACTGAATGGCTTCATTCAGACCGGCGCCTCACCTCGGGCCACGATCAACCTGACCCTGGCTGCGCGCGCCACGGCATTCCTCAACGGCCGTCACTACGTGACCCCGCAGGACGTCAAGACAGTGGCGCTGGATGTGCTGCGGCACCGCGTGGCCGTGAGCTATGAGGCGGAGGCGGAAAACGTCACGGCCGAGGACATCATCCAGAAGATCCTCGACACGCTGCCGGTACCGTAGCGATCATGCGTACCGATACCAAAACCATCCTGGGTCGCATCCGGCAACTCGAGATCAGAACGCGCCGGCTGGTCAACGACAGCATGGTCGGCGAATACCACTCGGTCTTCAAGGGCCGCGGTATGGACTTCGATGAGGTGCGCGAGTACGTCCCCGGCGATGAAGTGCGCACGATTGACTGGAATGTCACGGCACGCGCAGGCCGACCGTTTGTCAAAAAGTTCACCGAGGAGCGTGAGCTGACGATATTGCTGCTGGTGGATGTCAGTGCCTCGGGGCAATTCGGATCTACAGCGCAAAGCAAGCGCGAAGTGGCAGCCGAACTTGCCAGCGCCCTGGCCTTTTCCGCCATTCGTAACAGCGACAAAGTCGGGCTTCTTCTCTATAGCGACCGCATCGAGCGGTACCTTGCCCCAAAGAAGGGCCGGCGCCATGTGTTACGCGTGGTGCGGGAGATTCTCTATCACGAGCCAACCGGCCGAGGAACCGACACGGTCAAAGCCCTGGATGTCGCCAGTCATGTTCTGCATCGGCGAGCCATTGTGTTTCTGATCTCAGATTTTAAGACACCCGGGGACCCTGAACGCAATCGGACGGACCTGCGGCGCGCCGTGCGACAAACCAATCGGCGTCACGATCTGATTGCCGTTCGGATTGAGGATCCGCTCGAGCGGACGCTGCCTGATGTCGGGGTCATTGCAATCGAAGATGCGGAGACGGGCGAGATTGTCGAACTGGATACCGCGAATCCTGCGGTGCGTCGCCGGTTCAAGGAGGCGACTGGCGAGCGCTCGCGTCGCTTGGTGCTGGATCTCCGATCCGAGGGCGTCGATACGCTTCAGCTGACGACCGATACCCCATACATACCGGCTCTGCAGCGATTCTTCGAGACCCGCGAGCGCAGGCGGGCATGAAATTTCCCGCTACCTCCCTGGCTGGGTGGACGATGGCCGGTGCCGTGCTGATGGCAATAATGGGCGGCTCACCTGTGTTTGCCCAGTCCTCTTCCGCCGCGACGGCTGCCGTGTCTGCTTCCAGGGTTGGCGCACCCGGCGCGTCATCGGACGATATCCGCGACATCCGCGGACTGGAACCGATCGGCTCGGATTGGCACCTGGGGCTCTGGCTGGCAGGTGGAACGCTGCTTGCGTGCGGGGGCTATTTGGCTTGGCGCTGGCAGGCGCGGCGCCGGCTCGCGACAGTAAAGCTTCCGTATCAGCTCGCACTCGAGCGCCTGGAGTCGATCCGAGCGCTCATGCACCCGGCGGCTGTCCGTGCCTTCTCAATCGCCGCCTCTGACATCGTGCGCGGCTACGTCGAAGAGCGTTTCCAGGTGATGGCGGCTCATCGAACCACGGAAGAGTTCCTGCATGATCTGCTCGATCCGTCCAATGCGTTGCTGGCAGGGCAGCGCGCTTTGCTCGCCGAGTTTCTCCAGCACTGCGATCTGGCGAAGTTCGGTGCCTGGACGCTCTCCGCACCGGACATGGAAGCCATGCACCGCAGCGCGCGACGGTTCGTATTCATCACCGGCAAGCCCGGACTGGACCATCCGGGCCCCGAGGCCGACGGTTCACCGACCGACAAGGACACTTATGATTCGGTTCCTTCAACCTGAGTGGCTGTGGCTGCTGATGCTGCTGCCCATCGTCCTGATGCTGCTCGGGCGCCGCGGTGCGGTGGCGACAGTTCAATACTCGGACGTCGCGCTCGCTCGAGAGGTCGCGCGGAGCAGTCGCAATCGCGCCGGGCGCTGGGTGTGGCTGCTGCCGATGCTGGCCGGTGCTCTGATGATCGTGGGACTTGCGAGGCCGCAGGTGGGCCACGGCGGCGCCGCTGTCACGGCCGACGGGATCAGCATCATGCTTGCATTGGACGTCTCGGGCTCGATGCAGGCGCTAGATTTCAAAATGGGCGGTCAGCGCGTTAACCGCATCCAGATTGTTAAAGCCGTGGTCTCAAAGTTCATCGACCAGCGGCCGAACGATCGCATCGGACTCATCGCATTCGCCGGAGCGCCCTACCTGGTCGCACCGCTCACGCTCGATCACGATTGGTTGCAGCAGAATCTAGAGCGCGTGCAAGTCGGTACCGTCGAGGACGGCACCGCTATCGGATCCGCGATTGCGGCGGGCGTTAACCGCTTGCGCGAGGCGCCCGCAAAATCGAAGGTCATGATTTTGCTCACCGACGGCGTCAATAACACCGGCAAAATTTCGCCGATGGCCGCGGCTGAAGCCGCCCGAGCGCTGGGCGTGAAGATCTATACCATCGGCGTCGGTGTTCGTGGCGAGGCGCCGGTGCCGGTCAAGGACGATTTCGGCAACACGCAGCTTGTCATGGCAAAAGTCGATGTGGATGAGACGACGCTGCAGGAGATCGCGACCCTCACGGGCGGCGCGTTCTACCGCGCAACCGACACCGGTTCGCTGGAAAAAGTCTATCAGCAGATCAATCGCCTGGAGACCTCGGCCCAAAGCGCGCCCAAATTCGAGCACTACCAGGATCTGTATGTCTGGGCGCTGATCCCTGCGCTGGGCTTACTGGGCTTAGGGCTGGGTCTGGAGCAGACCCGATTTCGGAGGCTGCCATGAGTTTTGCAAACCCTTTATGGCTGCTTGCCGGTGCCGTGGCTTGCCTAGGGGTCGTCTGGTCGTGGCGCCGCTACGATGCCCGGCAACAGATCGCACTTGGTCAGTTCGTCTCGGCGCATCTGCGCGTATCGCTGACCCGGTCGGTGTCGTCCGCAAGGCGACTCGTCAAGCGCGGTGTGCTGTTGGGCGCGATCGCCCTGCTTTTCATCGCCCTCGCGGGGCCGCAACTCGGCTATCAGTGGACCCAAGTTACACGGCGCGGCAACGATATTATTTTCGCAGTCGACACCTCGCGCAGCATGTTGACCCCGGACGTGAAGCCCGATCGACTCGAGCGCGCCAAATTGGCCATCGATGATTTCGTGACGCACCTGGATGGGGATGCTGTAGGACTGATTGCCTTCGCCGGCAGCGCCTTTCTGCAAACTCCGCTGACGCTCGACTATGGCGCATTTCATGAGTCGCTCGGCGCACTGGATACGCACATCATTCCGCGCGGCGGCACCGATATCACCAGCGCCATTCGTGAGGCTCAGAGCGCGCTGCGAGATCGCCCCGGCAGCGACAAGATCCTGGTGCTGGTGACGGACGGGGAGGATCTGGAGGGTAATGCGCTGGCAGCGGCCAAGACCGCGGCGGCCCAAGGCCTGAAGATCTACACCGTCGGGGTCGGCAGTGCGAATGGTGATCTGATTCCGCTGCCGCCTGACCAGGGAGGCGGATTCGTCAGGGACGCCGCCGGCAATCCAGTCAAGTCGCGTCTCGATGAAGCCGGGTTGAAAGCCATCGCACAGGCTACCGGCGGACTTTACGCCCCGCTGGGCGCGGAGGGTCAGGGACTGGAGATGATTTATCGGCAAGCGCTGGCCCCCCTGGTCAAACATGACCTGGCTTCGCGCCAGCAGAGAGTCCCGCTGCAACGCTATCAATGGCCACTCGCTGCGGCGCTTGGGCTGCTGCTCACCGGCCAATTGATCGGCACCCGGCGGCGCCTGACGGTCGAGCGCAATGCAACCCGCGGGGAGCCGATGGGATCAAATGTCATGGTACGCGCAGTCGCAGGGCTCTTTGGCCTTATGCTGCTCATGCCGATTCACTCAGCACACGCCTCGGCAACGACTGCAGCTAAGGCCTATGCCAAGGGCGACTTTGCCGCTGCGTCACGCGAATTTGCGGCGGCCGCCCAAGGCAATCCGAAGCAGCCCGCGCTGCAGTACGACGCCGGCACCGCTGCTTACCGGGCTGGCCAGTTCCCGCAGGCCGCGGCGGCCTTTCAGGCATCGCTGAACGGCAGACTGTCGGCAGACGCCCAGCGCTTGGCCGAACAAGAGAGCAGTTACTACGACCTCGGGAACACGCTGTACCGCATCGGTCAGTCGACGGAACAAGGTAACCCGGCGCAGACGATCCAGACCTGGACGCAGTCGGTGAAAGCCTATGACGCCGCCCTGCAGCTGAGCGCGCATGACGCCGACAGTCAGTTCAACCGCGACCTCGTGCAACGCAAACTCGAACAGCTCAAACAGCAACAGTCGCAGCAGAATCAACAGAACAAGCCCAGCCAATCGGACTCAAAATCTGCCCAGAATCAGCCACAGCAGAAATCCGCCGGCAACCAGCCCGAGAAGTCGCAGGGCAAAGGGCAAAGCAAGGATCAACAGAGCGGGCAATCTCAATCCGCGCAGATGGCCCAGAACAATAAGCCGCAATCTGGCACGCCGTCGGGCAGTGGCACATCTCCCCCCAACCAGCCAAAAGAGTCAGGTCAGCAGGGCCCGCAACAAGCCTCCGGCGCCGGTCAGTCCCCGAGCAATCAGCACCAGGAGCAGGAGCAGATGGCTGAGGATAACCAATCGCTTCCGGGCCAGATGAGCCGGGAAGAAGCCCGTGAGCTGCTCGACTCGGTCAAGGGCGACTCGCATCGCTTCCCGGTCGCATCGGTCACGGGCAACGGCACCCGCACCAATGCCTCAGACGAGGCGAGCAAGGACTGGTGACATGATATTGCCTCCACGGATCGCAAAATCGATGCTCGCGACGATCGCCGCGATGCCGCTGCTCGTTATGCACGCCTCGGCGGCCGATCGCGCCATGACCGAGCAGATCCAGCCGACGGAAATCGCACTCGGCGAGAGCGCTCGCCTGACCATCACCGCTTCGGGCGACGCGAGCACCCCGATCGCGCCGCCCGTGATTCCCGGTTTGGACTTTGTGGCGATCGGTCAATCGACGGAGATGGAGACCATCAACGGCCGCATAAGCTCTACGAGTTCCGTGGTCTACCAGGTGACACCGCAGGGTGTGGGCATCTACACCATTCCGGCCATGAGCCCGAGCTCGCAGCCCCAGGTGCTGCGCGTCCTGCCGGTCGACCGCGGCGGGACCGTCAATAATTCCGCGTCGGCCGCCCTTCCGCCTGCCTTCGCGCACGGCACGGTCTCCGGCCCGACCAGCCTGAGCGCGGATGGCGCGGCCTTCGTGCGCCTGCGGCTGCCGAAACACCAACTCTATGTCGGAGAGAGCATACCGGTGGACATTCAGGTCGGCATGCGCGAGGGCTTGGTGGCTTCGCTCAACGGCTTACCGGTGATGAATGGCGATGCCTTTACATTGAATAAGCTGTCGGCTAAACCCGATCGGACTGAAGAACAGATCGGCGGCCGACCTTTCACGGTTCTGACCTGGCATAGCGAGTTGGTCGCCGTGAAGCCGGGCAGCCTGTCATTGCGGATCGAGACACCTCTGACTGTCCGCATGCAATCCGCCGAACCCACGCCACAGGGTGGGGACGACGACTCGGCACTCGGCAATATGCTGAACGATCCGTTTTTTCAGGATTTCTTTGGCGGTACCGCCGAGAAGGACGTGACCGTCGCCAGTTCCCCGGCGACCTTCACGGTGCTCGCGTTGCCCACCCAGGACCGACCCCCAGGCTTCAATGGTGCAGTTGGCGCCTTCAAGATCAGTAGCGAGCTCTCAGCCCCCACCGCCATTGCGGGTGACCCACTCACGCTGCGCCTCCATGTGACCGGGGCGGGCAATTTCGATCGTGTCAACAGCCTTATGCTCGGTGAGGTCGACAACTGGAAGACCTATGCGCCGACGGCACGCTTTACACCCACAGACAATGCGGGGTTTGAGGGGCAGAAGACCTTCGAGCAACCCGTGATCGCCTCCCAGGCAGGGACGCAAACCTTACCCGGGATCGCATTCAGCTTTTTCGATCCCGATGCGCGTCGCTATGAAACGCTGCACACGCCGTCTTTGCGCGTCGCCGTGGCCGCCGCGACAGGTGGCCCGTCTGCGATCGCCATAGCGCGCGTGTCCGCCACCACGGCAGCACCGCTTGCGGCAATACCGCGCGCTGGGCTGAGAGCCGATCAACCAGTAAATGCAGCCACGGTAAGCTCATTGCGCCCGCCTTATTTTCAGCTTCGCTATCTGTCGATACCCTCCGGCCTGACACTGGGCATCGCGGGGGTCTGGCTTTGGCTACGGCGCCGTGAGCAGGGCCGAAACGATCGCGATGCCCGGGAACTCGCCACCAGGACGACGGCCAAGCTGCTGTCGCAGATGGATCGAGCCGCGGCCGCCGGGGACGCGCAACTTTTCTTCATCGCCGCGCGCTCGATTGTGCAGCGGACTTTGAGCGCTGCGTGGCACCTGCCACCTGAAAAGCTCACGCTCGAGGAGATCCGCTTGCGTCTTGGCGCGGCCGGGCAGGAAATCCTCCGACTGTTGGCGCTCGCCGATGAGGCGGTCTTCTCCGGCTGCGCTCTGCAGACCTCGGATTCTCAGCGTTGGAAGCAAGTGGTCCATCGTCTGGTCGCGGAGGGCACAACATCATGAGGGCTCGCATTTTCCTGCACGGCGCCATTCTGGCGATGCTCGGGCTCGGTACCGGGATCGCTTCGGCTGCCAATACCGCCGAGCCCTTTGCCAGCAGCGGCTATTCCGCTTCCTCACTCTATGACCAGGCGAACTCTGATGCCCGTGGCGGTAAGCCAGGCTTGGCGGTGCTCAACTACGAGCGCGCCCGCCTGCTGGCGCCGCGTGACGCGGATATCGTCGCGAATCTGAGCGCGGTTCGCAACCTGAGCGGATTGCCGCCAAGCGGCGAGAGTTGGTTTGCGCGCCACGCTAAATTCGCCACTGCCAACACCCTCTTCCGGCTTGGCTGCCTTGGCATACTCATCGCCGGTGCGAGCGAGCTGGCGCGGCGAATTTATTCAGCGCACCGGCTCGGGCTGCGCATCGCAGGCCTTGCGGGGCTCGCGCTCGCGCTGGCGGCGCTTTGCAACGCGGTGGCGCTGTGGCCAGAGATGAGCGAAGCGGTAGTGATCGTGCCCACCACCGCGGCGCGCCTCGCGCCCGCAAAGCTCGCTGAACCGGTGACCAGCTTACGCGAGGGCGAACTGGTGTCGATAGACGCGGAACGCCCAGGATTTGCACTCGTGCGTGCCGCGAATGGACTGACGGGCTGGGTATCACGCGACGACGTGGCGCGCGTCGTGCCGGGCACCGGCTAACATCACCCCGCCGATGCGCGCAGCGGAATGCCCCGGGGTATTTTCTCTTCGCCTGCGAGGCCTAGGACTGGGGCAACACCACCTGGAAAGCCGCACCTCGCGCGGGTTCACTCACAACGGACACCTCGCCGCGATGTGCCTCGACGATGGCTTTGACCAGACTCAAACCAAGCCCCAGACCTCGTTGCGACCGGCTTTTGTCACCCCGGTACATTCGCCCCCAGATTAGCGGTTGCTCGGCCTTCGAAATGCCAATGCCCGTATCGCTGATGCGAATGGCGACACGTTCACCTTCGGTGGCGCACGACACATGCACTTCACCCCCCGCGGGTGTGTACTTCAACGCATTGTCGAGCAGATTGGCGAAGACCTGGCGCATCCTCACCGGGTCCAGGATCGCTTGGCAGTTGTTCGCCAATTCGGCTTTGATGGCGATGTGCTTGTCCTCCGCGATCAACTGGTAGAGATCAAGCACACCGCGCAGCAGCTCGGCGATGGAAGTCGGCGCACGGTGCAGCAGCATGACGCCTGATTCAGCCTCGCTGATATCCATGAGCGCGGTGAGCATGGTGAGCACCTGGTCGGATTCCTCCACGCAATCCGCCAGCGCCTCCCGGGCGGCCAGGTCTGCAGTGGACTGCATCGCCACTTCCGCCGTGCCTCGCAGTCGCGTGAGCGGTGTGCGCAGATCATGTGCGACATTGTCCAGGGCTTGGCGCATCCCTTGAATCAGGCTCTCATTCTTATCGAGCAATCGGTTGAACTGCTGCGCCAATTCCTCCAGATCGGTACGATCATCCGTGGCGATCACGCGAGTGGAGAAATCCCCGGTATCGATAATGGCACGTGCGGTGGCCACCACGTCACGCACCGGCTGGGTCGCCCGGTGCGCGAACAGCGCCCCGCCCAATACCCCGAGCAGCACCGTCGGTGTCATCACTGCCAGGAAGTTGAGACGAAACGGCTCCAGCACCGCTTCGCGATTGTTCGTGCTGCGACCGACCTCCAGCACCGAACCGTCGGGCAGTCGCATGGAGGCGATGGTGAGCTCTCGCTGAATGTCCTGCGGTATCCGCAGCCAAACCAGGTGCGAGAGATCACCGCCCGGTTGCAGCGCCGTGGGGTCGAACTGCACCCATTCATCCGGCACGTTCATCAGTACCACGGTGCCCGACGCGCCCGCTACGCGCACAAAAAATGGTCGGGGCTGGTCAGCATCACGGGTTGCCCGGACAAAATCCTGCAGGGCCGTCAGGCCGCCGCTGTCGTAGACGGCCACGCATGCTTTGAGCCGCGTCTCGATGGCTTCGTGACTTTGGCGCTGAAGTGCCGCACTTAAAAGCACGTAGAGCAGGCCGAAGAGTATTCCGGCACTGAGTGTAAAGACCGCCGCATACCACAGACTCAGGCGGACTGTGACACTGTGCCACCAGGGCCTAGCGGCTCTTGAGGACATAGCCCACGCCGCGGACTGTCTGGATGAGCTTCACGGGGAAGTCCTTGTCGACCTTCGCGCGCAGCCGATGCGCCAGCACGTCGACCACATTGGTTTGTGGATCGAAGCTGTAATCCCAGAGGTGCTCCAGGATCATGGTCTTGGTCACCGGTCGGTCTGGATTGCGCAGTAGCAACTCCAGCAACGCGAATTCACGATTCTGCAGCTCGATTCTTTGCCCCGCCCGCATGACATCGCGGTTCAATAGATCCATCGACAGATCACCGCAGGCCAGCCGGGTAGGTTCGACAACGTGCGTGGCGCGGCGAATCAGTGCATGGACGCGCGCCAACAACTCCGCGAATGCAAAGGGCTTGGTCAGGTAATCATCGCCTCCCGCCTGGAGTCCCGCTACCCGATTCTCTACGCTCGCCCTGGCGCTAAGGATGAGCACGGGCACCGCGTTCTTCTCCTGGCGAAGCTGGCCCAGGACAGACAAGCCATCGCGTTTCGGCAGCATGACATCTACGACCGCAGCATCGTACGGGACGGTGCGAAAATGCGCCAATGCCGCCTCGCCGTCGGCCACACTGTCGACCGAGAAGCCATTTTGCTTCAAGCCGTTGACTATGAATGAGGCGATCTTGCCGTCATCTTCGACCACCAGTACGCGCATGTCTTGAATGCCTTTGGCCGCTGAAGCCTGTCCTGGCGCCCGTCAGGCTAGCGGCGGTCAGCTAGAGCCCGGCTGTGCCGCCGGCCATCGACTCCGCGACCTTCTTCCGCTCATCGCTGAAAGATGCGTACAGCGGCATGAGCGCGGCCGTGATCTTCAGCTCCGTCTTAGCGCTCGATACAAGCGTGGATTTCATGACGGCGCACGAGGAACGAAGATCGTATATAGAAAGCGAGGCGCGGTGCGCAACGTCACCTTGGCCGGGCGGCACGCAAGATCTGCCAGACTGAAGCGGACTGTCTCCCTAAAGGATTGTACCGCGTCGTCGTTCCATTGCCCGTCCAGCACTTCGGCGGCGATCTCATAGCTTTTGCCGTGCTCAGGTGGCGCTGGGCACTTGTCCCACTTCAACGTAAATGTGTGATTCGGATTCGTGCCCCGATAGATCATCGTGGCAACGAGCTCATCTGCGCGCGCGTCGTAGTGCACATCAGCGAAGGTATCAGCGCGCACCGTGGCACAGAAGACCAACGTCAGAACGCCGATGAACAACAACCACCGCATGCTGTCAGCAATATTGCCGTGATGACGTTGCGCTACCCCAACCATGATCAGCACCCTACTCCGACCCCCGCCGATTTCAATCACAAAGTTACCCCGCCTCGGGCTCCCAGGAGCGGCTAGTGTGGGTATGTCTTAATACTGTCTGCCACCGAGTCAGCGACGTGCTCCTTCGTGATCACGCCGACCACATCGCTCCCACTCGGAATCCCGCGCCCACGCACGACCACGGCCATGATGGCGCTACCGCGCCACATTCGGCGGATGACCTCGAAAGCCGTCTCGCCCTCGCCCACCAGGGTAAAATTGTGGCTCGCGACATCGCCCAGAGTCAGGCCGGTGTGGGCGCCCTCGAGGCCTCGACGCAGGCCGGTGTTGACGCGGATGACGCCCACGATGCGCCCTTGGTCCGTGACCACGACGTGGCGCAGGCGCCCGGCATGCTCGGGCTGGCGCACATAATCATCGAAGCTCGCTTCCGCAGGCAAAACCTGGATGTCGGTATCCATGACTTCGTGCGCGGCGCGGACCAGAAACATGTTGGCGTGCCGTGCCTTGGGTATGGCCCGTCCTCTGCGCACGAGCTTCATGGTGTAGATGGTCTCGCGGGAAAGCACGCGACGCGCGCCAATGCTCATGGCTACCGCCACAATCATCGGCATCACGATGCTGTAATCGAGAGTCATTTCGAAGATCATGGTGACTGCGGTCATGACGGCACCGGTTCCGCCGCCCACCATCGCACCCATGCCCACCACGGCGAAAGCGGGGACGCTGAGATGAATCGGCAGGCCGGCGGCGTTCAACAGCGCAGCAAAGCCACCGCCTAATGTGGCGCCCATAAACAAGGAAGGGGAGAAAATCCCACCCGATGAGCCCGATCCCAGACTGAGTGAGGTCGCCAGCGCCTTCGAGACGCAAAGAAGCCCCAGCAGCCAGAAAGTCGAGATTTGCCCTGCCAATACCGCTTGTACGGTGGCATAGCCGACACCATCGACGTAGTACTGACCTAGCGTGCGGAAGAGCAGGTACATGAGCACACCCACCATCAGCATGCCCAGCATGTGCCGCAGATAGCGGAACCGGATCCGATCGAACAGATCCTCGGCCCAATGCAGCCCTCGCATGAACCCTGCCGCCGCGATGCCTGTCAGGGTGCCCATCACGGCGAACAGAACCAGTATCAGAAGCGCGCTTGGATCGATCGCGATGGCTTTGAGCGTCGGTACATGAAAAGCCGGCGCATCGCCGAAAAACCAGCGGCCCACAAATGTCGCGGTCCCCGTTGCTATCGCCACTGGCAGAAACGTCTCCACGCTCACCTCGGGCAGCATCAGCTCGATAGCGAACATGACCCCGCCGATGGGCGTATTGAAGGTCGACGCGATTCCTGCGCCGGCTCCGGCGGCGACGAGTGCAATTCGCTGCCCCACAGGCATGCGGATGACCTGCCCCAGCGTGGAGCCAAGCGCCGAGCCGATCTGGATGATCGGCCCCTCTCGCCCGACCGATGAACCGGTGCCGATTGCGATGGCCGACGCCAGGGATTTGATCAGCGCGACCACGGGCCGGATGATGCCCCCCTTGTAAAAAATCGCGTCCATGACTTCGGGGACACCGTGTCCCTTGGCCTCCGGTGCGAATTGAGTCACCAGGAAGGTCACGCCGACCGCCCCCAGCACTGGGACCAGGATCACCAGCGGACCCCAAGGCGCCGGCGCGGTGAATACGTTCGCGTCGTAATGCACGAGCGCGTGACCGGTAAACGCCAGGTTGTGAATCAGACCGATTAGATCCCGGAAAAGCACGGCGCCGAGGCCCGTCACGACACCCAGCCCCAGTGCCAGCAGGGATAGCTGCGTTAGGGACAATGGGCGGATTTCGCCAGTCTCTGTCGTGTTCACCATCGCGCGTTGCCGGTGTTATTCAGTATCGTAATCCTGCCCCCTAGAGTGTCCGTTGCGCCCAATCGCGTCATTTCGCAAATGACCTGCTGGACCGACACTTCGAACTAATCCCGCCCATGTTTGCCGCTCTGCAGACATTGGCGTAGTACGCAACTCGGTGCTCGCTATACTACTCACGTGCCACCGGTGTCACAGCAACGAGATTGGGGCCTAAGGTTCATCATTGGCTACAAGTTCGTCAAGGCACCGATCATGCTTACGCTCGCGCTTTGGCTGACCCTGGCGCCCGGAGTTGCCTTTCGAATATTAGAGAGGCTCGCGCACGAATTGGCCGAGGGGGGAATCGCCTGGGTGCGCGCAGGCGAGTGGCTACAAGCGAACCTGACGCATCGTGTCGTTGCGGAAGGCGCCGTGCTGGCCTGGTTCGACAGCGTATCGACTGCCATAGAAGGCGCTCTGCTATCGATCGGGAGTTCCTGGGCAGAGTGGATTGTTGCGATTGGCCTGGCCTGTCTGCTGCCCATCGAGGCCCTGTCGATCGAACACCGACCGGGTCTCGGCAAACTCGTGGTATTACTCGCGAATGCAGTGATCGTGGTCTACCTGGTTCGACGGCGCGCGTTGGCTCGCGCCAACGCAATTCCCACAGCGGTGGATGAGCCACCGGAGTTCAGGTCCTAGCGCGCTTCTCAGTGCGACGTCTGGAGAATCGAATGGCCGATGGACCGCTTGAAAGGCCGGTTACCAAGATCCCATGCGCGGATAGTATGATCGACATATAGTGTTTAATATCAATGGCTTATAAACTTAATATAATTAATAACCTAACAGGCCCTGACCGCTTGATTCGTCAAGCGCGCGATCACCGGAATCTTGTTGGGCCGACGGTGGCTGTTGCAGCAACTTCATTCCGCCAACGGGACTGATCCGGCGGCATCGATCTCAAGAAATCGACGAGCGCCACATCATCGCCGTGCGCCACGAAGCGCCAGCGAGCCGGCTAGGCGAGCGCGCCACGCGAACTCGCCGGGGATGCCTCCAGATCAAGTCCGAGCTGAGCCCGATAATATAAGGCACGAACGGCAACCGAACGAGGCAGGTCGTGCCTCGCGCGGGCACCAAGCGATGAGAATTGTCCCACTGACAGCGGAGTGAATTTATGAGCCCGACACGCTTGCTGGACCGTCGTGAATTTCTCAAGGTCTCGACGGTCTCTGCGGTCGCATCGACGATTCCGTCGCCCACTTGGGTTCCGGCACAGTCCCCCGCGGCCGATGTCAAACCGGATTACAGCCTGCGAATTCGTACGTCGAACATAGAGTTGGCACCTCACCAGGTCGTGTCGACGACTGCCTACAACGATCAATTTCCCGGCCCATTGTTGCGGCTCACCGAGGGAAGGCGTGTCACCGTGGATATCCTCAACGACACGGATGTACCCGAACAACTGCACTGGCATGGGCAAAATGTGCCGGTCGATGTGGACGGTGCCGCGGAGGAAGGTACCCCCTATATTCCCGCGCACGGCTCCCGACGGATTGCGTTCACGCCCGGGCCGAGCGGACTGCGCTTCTACCATACGCACTTAGTTGCCGGCGCAAATCTGGGCACGGGGCTGTACAACGGCCAGGCAGGTCCCGTCTACATCGAGCCGCGCCGCGAGACGGGACAATTCGACCGCGAAGTTTTCCTGGTCCTCAAGGAGTTCGAGCCCAAGTTGAGCCACGGCGGGGACATGGCGATGGACTTCCTGAGACCGGCAGCAACCGACGCCAATCTTAAAGAGGCTGGTGAGAGTGCCATGGCAGCATCTCTCAAGCGGAGGATGCCTCACGGATACGAGGTCGGCTACAAACTGTTCTGTATCAACGGGCGGATGCTCGGCCATGGCGAGCCGGTGAAGGTCAAGGCAGGCGAGCGCGTGATGTTCCATGTCCTGAACGCCAGCGCAACTGAAATCCGAAGTCTCGCCTTGCCGGGACATTCCTTTACCGTCGTGGCACTCGATGGCAATCCAGTGCCCAACCCCGGCGCGGTGCCGGTGCTCTGGATCGGCACTGCCGAGCGGGTCTCCGCTATCGTCGAGATGAATCGCCCGGGAATATGGATATTGGGAGACCTCGATGATGATGATCGCTCACATGGTATGGGCGTGGTCGTGGAGTATGGCGGTGCTACCGGCAAGCCGCAGTGGGTGAAACCAGCGACGGCCACTTGGGACTACACGATGTTTGGAAAAGGCACCTCGACGGCGCCCGATGAGACCATTGACATGTTAATAGAGAAGAGAAATGCGGCCCTCGATGGCTTCAATCAGTGGACCATCAACGGCACGGCCTTTGCGATGGACAAGATGACTCCCCTCTATCATCTGCGCAAAGGCCGTCGCTACCGGGTGCGCATGCGAAACGCGAGCGATGATATCCACCCCGTGCATTTGCACCGTCACAGCTTCGAGTTGACGCGTCTCGCGGGCAAACCGAGCGCTGGCATCATGAAGGACGTCGTGATGCTCGGCGGGTACCAGGAAATAGAATTCGATTTTGTTGCGGACAACCCCGGCATGACCCTGTTTCATTGTCATCAGCAACTTCACATGGACTTCGGATTCATGGCGCTCTTTGACTATATGTAATCGCGCCATACCCGCCGACCTTGAGTGCACCTCACAAACAGTCCTCGACCTTGCGTAGCGACACCAATACTGCTGCCACTCCTGGACCGACAGGGTCTGCCGTCGAGGTTCTTTGGGTGGCGTTCAAACTGGGCCTCACCTCCTTTGGCGGCCCGATAGCGCACCTCGGTTACTACGAGCGCACATACGTCCGAGAGCGGCAATGGCTGAGTCGCGAACAGTACGGCGCACTCATCTCGTTGTGCCAACTCTTACCGGGCCCGACGAGCAGCCAGGTAGGTTTCCTGGTCGGACTGCACCGCGCCCGTTGGATGGGGGCGCTCGCCGCCTGGATCGGCTTTACTCTGCCCTCGGCGCTCTTCATGTATGCGTTTGCGCTCTATACACCCATTCAGCCAGGACCCCGGATGCAGGCCCTGCTTCACGGTCTGATGCTGACCGCCGTGGTCGTGGTCGCGCAGGCGGTCTGGAGCATGGCCCGGTCGCTTGCCCCAGATCTCCCGCGGCGCGCCATCGCTATCGCTGCTTGTGTGCCGCTCCTGTTCTGGCATAGTGGCGTCGCGCAATTCGCGACCCTTGTGGGGGGTGCCGTCTTTGGCGGCATCCTTTGTCGATCCATGCCTCGAACGACGCCCAAACTGCCAGCGGCACTGCATCCGCACGTGGCCTGGGTGGCGCTGGTTCTATTTCTGCTGCTACTAGGCGGGCTCTCGAGTGCGACGCTAATCAAGGGACACGGGCCGCTGGCGCTCGCCAATATCTTTTATCGCTCGGGGGCGTTTGTGTTCGGCGGCGGCCACGTCGTTCTGCCGCTGCTACAACAAGCGCTGGTACCGACGGGCTGGGTTTCGAATGATCGCTTCCTGGCCGGGTACGGCTTTGCGCAGGCAATGCCAGGGCCACTCTTTACGCTTTCCGCCTATCTGGGTGCCGCGAGCGCGCCGCCTCACCAGTCACTGCTCTGGGCGCTGATCGCACTGATTTCGATCTTTCTTCCGGGTTTAATACTTGCGATAGCAGGCCTGTCACTATTGGGCCGCGTTGCTGGCAGCAAGTCAGCTAACGCCGTTCTGTCCGGAATCAACGCCGCGGTCGTAGGCCTTCTGGCAGCGGCTCTCTACACGCCGGTCTGGATAAGCGCGGTGCGGGCCCCGGTTGACATCGCGATTGTTCTCGTTGCTTTGGCATTACTGGTGCGTCTCAAGACCGCGCCCATTCTCATCGCCGCGCTTTGTGTCTGCGCGAGTCTCACGACGTCAATCGTCAGCTCCTAGTTGGCAGTGCAAGCACGGGCCGAGGAGGCTCAAGGAAGGCAGCTACTTCGGCGAGATCGCCCCAGGACTCGGCGCTAACGCGGCGTCGGTCGCTCCGACACTTCCATTGGTTGTTGCATAATGACATCGAGCGCGACCACGAAGCCGTAAATGACCGTAAAGAAGTCGATCGTCAACGCCGTGATGTAGGCTGCGGCGCCGTATTGAACGCCTACTAATTCGTAGCCGAGCATGGCCAGTGTCACTGTGGAGCCGAGTACGACGAGGACCGCGAATATTGCGGGCGGCGGTCCATTGCCGACAACCTTACGGCGTCGGCGCGGATAGGTGACTTGAAGAGACAGCATCGGTAGTGCGAAAAGCACGCTAGAGGCTCGCCAAATCCATTTTTCATGAATGTCGTAGAGCGCAAGTAGCGCGGGCAGCAGCGCCGCCGCGGTCAACACGAAAATGTACGTCATGACCGTTTTTGCAAGGTATCTGTCAAGCAGTGACAACCTCGCTCCAGCGGCAGGCCGCAGGGTCAACAAGAGCGCCGAGAACCCCGCGAACGTGATCATGAGACCAGCCAACGTGTACAAAAGCGTTGCACCTTTGAATTCCATGTTCTGCTCCACCTGGGTTCCAAGGTCGTTTTTGGCGCGTTCTTGTTCTGACGACTAATCTACCTGAAGGCGGGCGAATCCAGAACTCGCAGCGCGTGCCGCGACAGTGCAATCGAGCCAGCGCCGCTACTCTGGGTGCCGGGCGCTCCGAGCATGCCCAATCTCAGCGAGCCGGATCGTTTGGTCCGGTTGACGTTCTCGCGACATAGCGGCGCTCACCCGTGTGTGGATCAAACATCACTTCGACGGCTTTTCCGGTCGACGGATCGAGGAATTGCTCACCCGTGCACTGCCATTGGCCCGCGGACGGCTCCTCAATGTGACGATAGCGCCACCGCTCGAATACGGTGCCGATGAGGACGATGGTGCCGATGACGAGCGCCTGCCAGCCGGGCGCGTGCATTCCGGAGGCTATGAGGCCGATCCCCGCGCACATGAGGATCGCTGCCACTGCAATTACGAAGGTGCGCAACATGATCAGGCCGCCGCCTCCAGCACCACTGCAGTTCCGTACGCGACGATCTCGCTCATCGTCTGGCCGATCTCGGCCGAATCGAATCGCATCATGACAATGGCATTGGCGTGCATGAGATTCGCATTGCGGACCATCCGGTCGACCGCGTGGCGACGAGCTTCCTCGAGCAACTGGGTATACTCGGTGATTTCCCCGCCCACCAGCGAACGCAGCCCTGCCATAATATTCCCGCCAAGCCCGCGGCTTCTGACCACCACACCGAACACCTGGCCCTTGACCTCACGCACCCGTTGTCCGGGCACATTTTCTGTTGTAACTACAAGCATGGTACCCCTCCAAACATTGCAACCGATGCGGAGAGGCTAGCCGTGCAAAGCTGACTCGAGGGGAGAAAGTTGTGCGAACTGTGATCCGCTTCTTCAAACAAGACGACATGGCCGTTGGTTTAGCGTGCTCCTGTTGCTGCCGTCTTACAGCACTCCGGGCTCACCGCGCAGGCAGATCGCCACGGATTCATTCTGGCCAATCCGAATGGCGGCATTGCTGATCCCGAGCGCCCCAACGACGAGTTCTATTGGCATGTGCCGGGAGTCCCCCTGGTTGACGGCGTGCGGACGCCTGCGAACGCGCCCGTCGGAGCAGAGGCTATCCACGCATGTCACACAGCTGACCTACCTGGGATGCCGAGATGCGGCGGAGCTCATTCTCTGTAGGACTGACGCGCCACTTGAGCATGGCGGAGGACATATCTGGCCTCGTCCGAGCACCCCTGCGCCCGAATCCGCTTTGGCATCGGAGCAAGTCGATCAGCTAGATGCGAGCGCACTCATATGGGAGTTCTTTTCGCGGCACCATTCCTGATTCGCCGCGCCGCCGCTAGCGAGGGGGGCCGGTCGCGCCAGTATTACCCGTATTGCCTGTATTACCCGTATTGCCGGTCGCGCCGGTTGCGCCCGTATTGCCGGTTGCGCCAGTGTCTCCGGTTGCACCGGTAAAGCCTGTCGCACCGGCGGTACCGGTATTGCCCGTGTTGCCAGTATTCCCCGTATTGCCGGTCGCCCCGGTATCCCCAGTCGCGCCGGTGTTGCCGGTTGCCCCGGTATAGCCCGTTGAGCCGGTGCTACCGGTGTTGCCCGTGTTGCCGGTACTGCCCGTGGCCCCGGTGCCACCTGCTGGACCCGCAGGCCCGGCCGGTCCCGTCCCGGTGCAGGCGCTCAAGGCGAGCGTCGTCAGAGAGGCTAGAAAAACGCTGGTGTATCTCATGATAGTTACTTCCTTCCGTACGCATTAGAGCCGTGCCCTGTCGATTGCGAGCAATCCCGCAGGTGCGATCAGCCTCTCCGACCGTCATGCTATGAGACGTAGACTCTACGCACGGGGGGTGGCGCGGTCAGTGCGCTACCGCACCATAGGCTGGGGGGGGGCAGGCTGTTCTTCG
>Ga0302325_10001824_pt1 | contig 53431 bp, 42 predicted proteins | sample Palsa_T0_2_FD_201948 | JGI IMG/M metagenome (GOLD analysis project Ga0302325, IMG submission 201948) | Peat permafrost microbial communities from Stordalen Mire near Abisko, Sweden - Palsa_T0_2 | ecosystem: Environmental > Terrestrial > Soil > Palsa > Peat permafrost | place: Sweden: Abisko...
AACAATAGGCTTACATGTTTATATAATAGTAAATGCGTGATATGCCGTACCCAGGGAAGTATTTTCATCTCCAATGGATTCAGTCACTTACGGATAATTCCTTTCTAAGTTGTTTATTCGCAGCATTTTAGGTACAAACGAGCATAGCTAGACAAAAGAGATTTATTGCTGTTTGTTCCCCGGGATCTGGGCTGGACCATGGTTGATAAACCTCCGGTCGTACTGACCATCGCGGGCTTTGACCCCTCGTCGGGGGCAGGCGTGACGGCTGACATTAAGACGATCGCGGCTCACGGCTGCTATGGTGTAGCCTGCATTACCGCCATGACCGTGCAGTCCACGGCTGGGGTTCGCCGGGTGGAGGTCGTCGACCCGGCCTTGGTGACCGAGACCCTGCAGGAACTTGCAACCGACATTCCTATCGCCGCAGTGCACATCGGCATGCTGGGCTCCGCCAAGGTCGTCAAGGCGGTCGCAGAGTTCCTAGGCCAGTGCTCCAGCAAGAAGTTGCCCAATGTCGTTCTGGATCCGATCCTAAAATCATCCTCGGGAGCCGATCTGCTCGACGCTCCCGGTCTTAAGCTGCTCATCGAGAGACTCATTCCTCTTGCCGACGTGATCACTCCAAATGTGGACGAGGCGGCCACCCTTACCGGATTAAAGGTGACCGATCTCGAGGAAATGCGAGCCGCGGCTGGGAAACTGCACCAGAAGGGTTCGGCGGCTGTTGTGATCACAGGCGGGAATCTGGATAAGGCGATCGATTTGTTGAGCTTCACTACCAAACGTGGAGTCGAGCAGGAGGTTTTCAAGGCCGAGCGCCAGCGCTCGAACTCTACCCACGGTACAGGCTGTGCTTTCGCCACGGCGATGGCTTGCCACCTGGCGCTTGAGCGCGGATTGGCTGAAGCCGCGTTGCTCGCCAAGACCTATGTGACCGCAGCCATTGCCGCCGGCCATCCCCTGGGGCGCGGGACGGGCCCCGTCCATCATCTCTATCGCATGAATCAGCAGCGGCGTGCGGCGGGTTCGGGAAGGGAATCTTAGAAGGTAGCGCCGCCGTCCTGGCGGCAGGGGATGCCGACTTCGGCGCAGTTGTAGCTTCGCCTGCTGCGCCAAGGGCCTCGGGATAGCCGGCAGGATGCCGGCGATATTAGCTGTCCGAGGGCTTCTTCAGCAGAATTCCAGCCACAAACGAGGCAGTCGCGGCCAGCAGCCATTCGATCCGCCACATCTGGATCGCCTGGAACTCCGCCAGATTCGATGCTCGATAAAAGAGGCTGACGCCAAGGGCTCCGGCCACGCAACCCAAGCCGATTATGAAGGCCACCAGAGCCGCCGTAGGCAGACCTATCCAGCGCTTGATTTCATGGAAGTGGAGATAGTGCAGCCAGTCCGGGAAGGAAACCTTGCGCCAGGAGGCAGTAACCCCAACGGCACGCGCTCGCAGCCATGCTACATTCCGCGCCCATGGCGTGGCCATCGCCGCCGCTTCCGATCCGGCTGCAACGCGGCGCTTACCGCAGGCGTGGCAAAACCGGGCGCCGATCATGAACTCGCTGCCGCAGTCGGCGCAAACCTCCGCCATTTTCCTTGCCGCAGCCGAGAGCGCAGCCTCCACCGCTGGTTCGAGCACGGTCGGAGACCGCCAAAACTCCTGCTGTGCTTCTTGTGCTACTTCAGCCATACCTAGAACGCTGGTCCAGCAAAAGCAAGCTGACAGCCAAAACATGCTGTCCGCTAATGTGGTTTCAACTCAAGTAGTTGCAACCGACTTCGTATCCTAAGAAAAAGCCGCTACGAGCAATTATTACGTGCATCTCTGCGTAAACTTGCCCCAGTTACGACAGTTTTGAACTGTTAATTGACGGAATTATAGGGCTCGACCGCTGCATTCATCACGAAATTATTGGATGGTGCCCGATGACGCCTTTGGTTCGTCCCGTGCTCCGGCAAACTCGGTTAGACTAAACTCCAAGGCCTTAACGGTGGGGATGCGAGCGAGTCCGACATTGCTGCAACGGTTGGTTCATGGGAGTGCGCTCTCCGCTCTCGCGGTCCTCTGCTTGATGTCACTTCCAGCGCTGGCTCAAGCCCCTAACGCGTCGGGAAGCAGTCCTCATTCAGCCGCCGCCTCTCAGCAGCGCGATCCGTTGGTCGAGGCCGCCTTCGACCGCTTCTACAACATGGATTATGACCGCGCGATCCAGGAGTTCGAGAAATTCCTGGATCGTCATCCGAGCGACCCCTCCGCGGTCAATCACCTGCTCACCACCATCTTGATGCGCGAGCTTTATCGCATGGGTGCCATGAACAGCGGTGAATACGCCAACGACAGCTTCATCGGCCAGGCGCATCGAACCGCCGATCCCAAGGTGAAAGAGCGGATCAAGCGACTGGTGGAACAGGCTGAAGGCCTCGAAGATCAGCAGCTCAAGGCGAATCCCGACAGCATCGATGCACTTTATGCCCGTGGCGTAACCCGGGCGCAGTTTGCGCTTTACACCGCTCTGGTGGAGCGCGCCTGGTTCTCTGCCCTGCGCAACGCCGTAGGCGCCCGCCGCGATCACGAGCGGGTGTTGGAACTCGATCCCAACTACGTGGATGCGAAACTGGTTGTGGGCACCCACAACTACGTAATGGGCAGCCTGCCCTGGAGCGTGAAGGTCGCCGTAGCCCTAGTCGGGCTGAGTGGCACAAAGGAAAAAGGACTCGAATACCTGCATCAGGTAGCCGATAGCAACGGAGAAAACAGCGTCGACGCGAAAGTGGTGCTGAGCTTGTTCCTGCGGCGCGAGCACCGCTACGACGAGGCCCGCGCGTTCATGCACGATCTGGCGGAGCGTTATCCCGGAAATTATCTTTTCCCGCTGGAAGAGGCCAATCTGCTGCGCTCCGGCGGCCACGCACAGGAGGCCGCGGCCGCTTATCGCAAAGTTTGGCAGAACGGCCGGGAAGAGAAGTACGGCAACTTGCACTACGAGATCGCGGCGTGGGGACTGGGCGAGTTACTGCGCAGCCAGAAAGACCATGCTGGAGCCGCGGCCGCATTGGAGCTGGTAGGAGAATCGCCGAATCCAGATCCGGAGATTCTGCAGAAGGCTAACCTCGCCGCCGGCGAAATGTATGACCTGATGCAGAAACGCGATTTGGCTGTGAAGAAGTATCAGACGGTTCTGGCCGAAAACGCCGGCACTCCTCCGGCGGAAAAGGCGCGCGAGCATATCAGGGAAGCGTACCGGGAGTGAGCATGGGTTCGCTGAGGCTGTACGCCGCGAACGAACCAGTTCAGGGAACTTTCGGCTTACAATTGCGTATTGTCTTGTAGACGCCTCGACGAGGGCACAACTATGTATTGCAACTATTGCGGCAAAGTGATTCAGGATGACGCGGCGGTTTGTGCCTATTGCGGCGTTCGCGTGGGCGCTTCGGTAGCCCGCAAGCGGCTGGTGCGGCCGCGCCAGGGACGCAAGATCGCAGGCGTCTGCCTCGGCTGCGCCGAGTATTTCGACATCGACGTCACATTGGTCCGACTGATGTGGCTGCTCGGGTCATTTATGACGGGAATCGGCCTGCTCGCCTATCCGATCGCTTGGATTGTGATGCCGGAAGAACCGCTGCTGCTGACCGCTCCGGCAGGCGCACAGCGCGTGATGAATCAGTAGCCTCGCCGATCTGCAAGGATTCAGACCCGGACGCCGAGTGCCGGAAGCCGGGTTCCGGACGCCGCAATTGTGATCCCGGATACACCGCATGGACTCCCACCAAATCAAGAGTGGCGATACCGAAATCGTCTACCGGGTGCTGGGCGATGGCCCGCCGGTAGTTCTGTTGCATCCTTTTCCGGCAAATCATGAATTCTGGATGCCGGTGGCGCAGGCGCTGGCCACGCGTTACCGCATCATCCTTCCCGATCTCCGCGGCCACGGCGATTCCGGCGTGGGCCAGGGTCCGGCCACAATGGACAAGCACGCCGCCGACCTCGCCGGAGTGATGGACGATGCCGATATCGGCCGCGCTCCGCTGGTTGGCGTTTCCATCGGTGGATACATCATGTTCGAGTTCTGGAGAAAATATCGCGGGCGCGCGGCTGCGCTCGTGCTTTGCAACACCAAGGCCCCGGCTGATTCTGCCGAGGCCCGCGCGGGACGCCTGCAAGTCGCCAACGACGTCCTCGAGCGCGGCACCGAGCAGTTTTTCGAGAGCATGATTCCTCGTCTGTTTGGAAAGACCACTCGCGAGACGAGGCCCGATCTTATCGCCGGTGCTCTGAACATGATGAGAAAGATGTCGCCGGAAGATCTGGCGCAAGTGCAGCGCGGCATGGCCGAGCGTCCGGACTCAATGGATACGTTGAAGACCATCAATGCGCCCACACTGCTCGTGACCGGAGACGAAGACATACTGACCGGAGTGAACGAAGCTGAGCTCATGCGCCAGCATATTTCCGGGAGCCAGCTGCGCGTGATTCCGAAAGCCGGCCACTACTCGCCGTGGGAGCAGCCGGAAGAAGCGGCACGGTTGTTGCGGCAGTTTCTGGAGCAGCTCTAGGAACGAGTAATCGAACGCCGGAGCCTGACTCGCGCTAGAATCGGGACGTTATGAAAAAATTCTTCTCCCTGGTTGCATTCGCCGCTCTCGCAGTTTGCGCTCACGCGCAAACCCATGCTGTGAATCGGCCCCGCATCACCGGGATCGACCATGTTTCCTTCTACACTACCCAGCCGGATGCGGTGAAAGCTTTGTACACCGTCACGCTCGGCTTGGCTTCCGCCGCGCCGGTGGAGTCTGGCGGGCTGGTGCGATACCTGGTGGGCAAGCAGTGGGTCGGCTACAGCACCGCGCCCGATCCCAATGCGACCAACCGGCTGGACCACGTGGCCTTTGCCACCAACAACATCGTCTTGCTGCGCAAGTATTTAGTTGCTAAGGGGGTCAAGGTACCGGCAATCGAGGGACACTCCGACCACAGCTTGAGCTTTATGGTCGCCGACCCGGAAGGCCATCCTGTCGAGTTTGTGGAGCGAGGCAAAGCCAAACCGCCTGCGCTGCCCGATTCGGCAGTGTCGCGGCACATGATCCATACTGGGTTTCTGGTTCACGACCGCGATGCAGAAGACCACTTTTACCGCGACCTGCTTGGATTTCGCCCCTACTGGCACGGAGGAATGAAACCCGACGAGACTGACTGGGTGTCGCTGCAGGTCCCGGACGGCACGGACTGGCTGGAATACATGCTGCACCAGCCAGAGCATCCGGATTTGCGGATAATGGGGGTACTCGATCACATTTCGCTCGGCGTTGCCGATATGAAGCAGGCGCAGGCCATTCTGGAATCGCACGGCTGGAAACCGCATGGGAGCGAAAAGGCCCAGATGGGCAAAGACGGCAAGTGGCAGTTGAACGTGTTCGACCCTGATCTGACGCGCATCGAACTCATGGAATTCAAGCCCGTGGAGAAACCGTGCTGCTCGGATTTCACCGGTCCGCATCCGACGGAATGAAAGGGTTGTAGCGCGAGCGCAGACAGGTCACTGACCACGGGCTTCCGAGTTTGTTAGAATTCGTTCGTCATGATTGAGACATTTCTGGTTCCTGAGAAAACGACCGTTAGCGGCAAGGGTGACGGTCCTACGGTCGATGTGAGCGCCGCAGCCAGTCGCGTGTTCTTGCTGACGCTTGATATCACGAAGATCATCGAGCAGGAATCGCTCGAAGTCAGCGTTAACGGCTCGGTCGACGGCACAGTCTGGGGAGCGAAGCCGATTGTTGTATTTCCGCAGAAATTTTATTGCGGGCAGTCTCCTCTGTTGCTCGATCTCACGGCGCATCCGGACGTGAAATTTGTGCGCGCCCACTGGGAAGTGGCACGTTGGGGACGCGGCGTGGAAACTCCGATGTTCGAGTTTGACGTGAGACTGAAAGAGATTCCCGCCGACGTGCTGCGCGAAGCCACGGCTGAGGCCAAGGCCCTAGTTTGAGGAATTGTTGATTTCTGATTATTGATTGAAGATCCTAGCTTCCGGCATTCGATACCCGCACAAGACGATTTACAATCAGAAATCAGAAATCAACAATCCGCACTTCCGCAAGCGGCATCATCCTGCTCCTTCCACTATATTGATCACAGGATGACAAGCGAGTCACAAGTGATGGTGCGTCTCGCGTGCAACGTGCGTGGCAGCGTAAGTCTGCCCGGGGATAAATCCATCTCGCACCGCTACGCCATGCTGGCGGCGCTTGCCGATGGCCCCTCGCGCCTGGAAAACTACTCCACCGGAGCGGACTGCGCCAGCACGCTCGGCTGCCTGCGCTCGCTCGGAGTGAAGTGGGAGCGCAAGGACGGTGCGGATAATGTCATCGAAGTGCAGGGAAGTGCGTTGTCGTTAGTCGCTCCGAACGAACCGCTCGATTGCGGGAACTCAGGTTCGACCATCCGCATGCTGAGCGGCATTGTGGCCGCGCAGAGATTCTCGATCGAAATGTCCGGCGACGAATCGCTCTCCCGCCGCCCCATGGAGCGGGTGATCGCGCCGCTTACCGCAATGGGAGCGCAGATCACGTCGCAAAACGGCCGCCCGCCGCTGCGAATTACCGGCACGACCCTGAAAGCCATCGACTACAAGATGCCAGTAGCCAGCGCGCAGGTGAAGACTTGCCTGCTGTTTGCGGGATTGCTGGCCGAGGGTGAAACCCGTATCGAGGAGCCGCTGCGAACCAGGGATCACGGGGAACTGGCGCTTCGCGCTTTCGGTGCGCAACTTGATCGCAAGGGAAACGAGGTGCGGATTCGCGGCGGGCAACGCTTGCGCGGCATCGAAGCGCGGGTGCCCGGCGATCTTTCCAGTGCCGCGTTCTTTCTGTGTGCCGCCGCCCTCTTTCCGGGCTCGCAACTGACCCTCACAAGTCTGCTGATGAATCCGACGCGCGCACGCCTGCTCGATATCCTCATGCAGATGGGGCTGCGCATCTCGGTTAGGCAACTCGAAGAGATCCACGGAGAACTCGTCGGTACGCTGCAGGTCACAGGCGGCAAACTGAAAGGTGCGACCATCGCTGGCGCCGATACGGCCGCGCTCATCGATGAAATTCCCGTGCTTGCGGCTATCGCTCCTTACACGGAGCAGGGAATTGAGGTCCGCGACGCGAAAGAACTGCGCGTGAAAGAATCGGACCGCATCGCTTCCATCGCCACGAATCTTCGAGCCATGGGTGCAGAATTGGAAGAACGCGAAGACGGTTTAAGAATTCCCGGTGGCCAATCGCTTCGCGGAGCCGAAGTCGAATCTTTCGGCGATCACCGCATTGCCATGGCGTTCAGCATCGCGGCTCTGCGCGCGCAGGGAGAAACCCTGATTCGCGGCAGCGAGTGTGCGGCGATTTCCTATCCGGCATTCTTCCCCACGCTGGAAAGCCTTGTCGAGCGCTGATCTCCGGCTATCACATCGATTTACCCACCGTGGGTCGCGTTCATCACCGGCGTTTCGGTTACCTTCGTGCGTTGACCGATGTCATCTAACCATTCCGTTCCAAATCCGAAACAATGCAGGTTGAGACGGTGTCTATGCTGGTCGGTCATCGGGAAACCTGGCGGCTCCGGCAGACACCCCAACCATTGTCCACACTCACCGGAGGGTTTCATGCGCTGCAAATCAGTTGTGCTGGCATCGCTTGTGTTGGCTGCAACGGCTTACGCCAAAGAACCGAAGGCTTATCAGGACGCTAAGTTGCTGCAGATGAATTCGGTGCAGTGCGGCGTCGCGGAGAAAGACGCCAAGAAGAACAAGAAAAGTCACGAACTCCTGTGCCAGGACTACGTGCTACAGACCGATCAGGTGGTCTATCACGTCCGTCCCAAGGACGATAAGCATCCAGTGCTGTTGCCGGTCGGAGAGAACGCACAGTTCCGGCTGGACAAGGACAAGATGCTGATGCGAGTGGAGCAGTTCGACAGCAAAGAGCGCGAGTTCGTTGTAGTCTCAGTTGCGCCGCGTGGCGACAATGCCGCGGATGCCACTGCAGCCCGGCCAAACCACCTGCAGTAGGCCTTGCCGCGTCAGCTGGCTTCGGTATCGATTACCACGCTCACTTGGCTGAGACCGGCGATACCACCCTTGCTGCCGCTGATTTTGCTGACGGTATACGAAACCAGGATATCGCCGATCGTACGCACCTGCTTCAAAGCGTTGTCCAGAGCCTCCTGCAGGTTGGCGGTGCTGGATTCTCCTGTGAACTGGGGCATGACAGTATCTCCTGGGACAGCGATTACGCTAAGAATTGTACCTCTGAACACCCCTCGCCGTAGTTGAAGGTTTCTGTGTTTGTGCGGCGACCAGCATGCGCGTGTGGTAAAGTAGTGCCCACGAATCGGCCAGGTCTTGTGGGGCCTGCCTCCGATCTTTCCGTCACCGCTAGACGCTGAAGGAGCTTGCCATGTCCACCCTCCGCGAAATTGTGAAGGATCGCAAAGTTTATTCGATCGATGCTGCACGTACCGTGCTGGAGGCGGCTCGCTTCATGATGGAAAACAATGTCGGCGCCTTGCCCGTGTTGCGCAATGGAGAATTGGCCGGCATCTTTTCCGAGCGCGACATCATGAACCGCGTTGTCGCAGCTGGCCGCCAGCCCGGTTATACCGCCGTGTCCGAGGTGATGACCGCCAATCCACGCGCGGTGCACTTGGATGAGAGCGTTGACGAATGTCTCTTCCTCATGCACGAGTTCGGTTTTCGGCACCTGTGCATCGTGGAAGGCAAAGATCTGCGGGGACTGGTCTCCCTGCGCGACATTCTCATGCACCAGGCCGGCGAACTGCAGCGGCAGACCCGGCGTGCCGCCTCGTAAGAGCGGGCTTTACTCTCTTTTGCGCAACAGGAGTTCTCCTTCTTTCGGCGGCAGCTTGAAAGGAAACTCGAAGATCTTTCCGTCCAGCGGCAAGCGCAGGACGAATTCCTCCTGCGCCTTCCATTTTCCCAGCCACTTGCTGTCCGTATTAAAGAACACCCACCCGCTGGCTTCCGGATGCGCGCGGTCCAAATGCACGGTGTGCAGGCCGTTCCGGCCGAGGAACTCGATCAGTTCAGTGACCGACTTTTGATAATCCTGCAGCCGCGCTTCGCGAACCTGCTTCTCCTGGGGATGCTTCGCCACCGCCCGCCTGGTCTCCTCGTCGAGCGCATCCGCATCCGCCTGAATCTTCTGGGTATAATCGCCGGGGTCAAGCGAAGTCTGCACCACCTTGAAGTGTTTTATAAATTGCAATGTGATGCCATCCGGACCGGTGTCGACGCTCTCCGCTCCGCGATAACGAAGGGTCAGTAAAACTCCGAAGATGGGCTCGATGCGATGGCGAATGATCTGAGCTTCCCTTGCATCGACTGCCAGGACCACGCCCACATCTCCCGACCACATCCCGTAGCGGTACTTGCCATCGTCATCGCGGGAAAAGGTGCAGCCTGTCTGCGCTTCGCTCCAGCGGAGAGTCGGCGGATGAGGCTCGTCCTTAACCTTGTCCGGCGCAGCCTCCACGTGCGAGATCGAGATTATCGAGAAGAAAACCGCTGAGCAACAAAGCAGTCCCGCACACACTACCTGCCGTGCGAGACGATGCCACGCAGAATTCCGCCAACGCAACATGAATCGATAGCCCGTCTCAGGGCGCCTTGGTCACCGTAAGGCTGACGGTCGCCGCATCGCTGGCAGTGCTGTTGTTGCTCGGCACGATGCCGTTTGCGTCCACCGCCGTTATCGTGAACGTGTACGTGCCATCCGGCGTGACGTCGCCATTGGGGGCTTCGGTGCCGTTATTCGTGGTCTGGCAAGCCGGCAGCATCACAAATCCGCCCATAACCACCAGCAGCAGGAACAGCCACAAGAACCTGTTTCTGCGGCCTCTTCGTGCGCCCAAGCCTACAAACGCCAGCCCGGGAACAGCCAGCCAGAGCGCGTAGAACTGGCGCCACTTCGAAGGTTTGGCGCTCGCGGTAGTGGTTGCAGCTTGTCCAAAGGTAGTGATGGTGAGAACGGATGTTGGCGCCGTGCCACCCGTTACGGTAACGGTCGGGGGAGTGAATGAGCAATAAGGACTTGCAGTTTGTGTGGGCGATACCGAGAGGCAGGCCAGCGTGACTTGGTTTGGGGGAACAGCGCTGCCATAGCCGCCGTTCGGTGTGATGGTGATCGTTGCCTGCGCCGTAAGTCCGGCATAAACACTGATCGGGCTGATGGCTTGCGACACGCTCAGCGTGTAATCCGGCGGTACGTCCAGCACGTTTAGGATCAGCGGGGAGGTTTGCGCCTCGAGCCCGCCGCTGGTCCCCGTGACGATGATCGTATACTGCCCCGCTAGAACATTCCCGGTGGTCGAAACCGTCAGCGCCGGCCCGTTGGCGGGCGGGGTCTGGGACGCGGGGCTCACCACGCACGTTGGCAGAGCACCTGTGTCCCCTTCCGAGGAAGTTACCGTGCAACTCAACGAAACCGGGCTATCGAAGCTGCCCGTTGCCGTCAAGTCGATGATGGAGGTCGCGGCCTCCCCCGGATTCACCGCCACCGGCGTGAGGGGCGACGCGGTAAGGCTGAAGTCCTGCCCGTAGGCGAGGGAGCCATACGCCGCCGAGAACAGGGGCAGCAACAAACCAAAGACGATTGTGCGCAGCAACGGCTTGGGATTCAACATGAGTGGATGAGAACTCACTACCTTCGATTCCTCCAAGAGCGCAAAAGCTGCCCGCGCCGCACAAAAGAGTGCAGGCCGCGAACCAGCCGCGAAAGCAATGGTATGTGAGTCCTTCGCAGAAATGCGCCAGACAAGAATCTTAGACTACAGTGGCCCATCGCGCCAATGGCCAGGCGCCAGAAAAAACCCAGGCCGCCTCGGATGAGAGGCGGCCTGGGTTTTTGTGTCGGTTAGTTGACGGTCAGGGCTACCGTGGTCGAGTGCGAGAGGCTGTTCGCATCCGCGCCTGTGATGGTAACGGTATAATTGCCGGCCGGTGTGCAACCGGTGCAGCCACCGCCACCACCACCGCCACCGCTGCTACCGCCGCCGCAGGCTGGCATCAGGAACAGCGCCGCCATGACCATGCCGACCATCAGGAATCCCAGCAGTTTCTTTCGACGCGAGCGGGCGGAACTAAAGCCCATCCCCATCAGCGAGAAGCCCGCGATCGGCAGCCACATCGCGTAGAAGAACTTTGATGGACGCAGCACCGAGGCGCTGGAGCCAGTTGTGGTGATGGTAAGAGTTGAAGGAGCGCCCGCTGAGGTCGGCGTTACCGAAGTCGGCGAGAAACTGCAAGTGGGGGCCGGCGATCCTCCGCCGCTCACGCTGCAAGTCAGGTTGACCAGTGAGTTGTAGTTGAAGAGTTCCGACAGCGTGACCGCTGAAGTGGCGCTGCCGCCTGGTGCTACGGTGCCGGGGACTGCGACTGCAGCTGTGATGCTGAAATCCGGCACGGTCGCCGAGGAGATTTCAGCAACAAATCCGTCGTAGGGATTGCCGCCGTAAGTCGGTTGGGCGGCGGTTGTGGCCGTTACCGGGAAGTTTGTAGAGTTCGTGGAGCCTCCGAACCAGATGTTGTTGGAGGAGTCCAACGCAATTGTACCCACGGCGCCGGAAGCGTCAGCGTTCTCATTCAGAGAGCCGCCAAAATAGGTCGAAAAGCCCAGCTTACTCCCTCCCGCCAAGACTTGAGTCACAAACGCATCGGAGTTGCCGGCGGTCCCGGTGCCGTTGAGTTGGGATTGGACGGCGTTTGATGTCACCGGGAAATTCGTTGACAGAGTCACGCCCGTGGCGTATGCGTCGCCAAGGCTGTCGACGGCGATGCCGCCGCCAAAGTCCTGTGTGCTGCCGCCGAGGAACGTCGAGTACACAAGGGCCGAGGCTGACGGATTCAGTTCGGTGACAAACGCATTGGACGTGGCGGAGGCGTTATAGCTGGTGCTGAATGCGCCCGTGGTCGTGGGATAGGGAACAGCCGGCGTCGTGGTGGTATCGTCGGCGCTGGTCGAGCCCGTGATGTACGCGTCCCCGGAGCTGTCCAAGGCGATCGCGAAGGCATAGTCGTCCGAACTGCCTCCGACATATGTGGAATAGGTGAGCGCTCCCCCTCCAGCCGGAATCTTGGCAACAAACGCGTCATAGTAGGAAGTCGAGCCGTTGGCGTTACAGTTGCCATCCGATCCGCACGTTTTCTGGTAGGCTCCGGCGGTGGTTGGGAAATCCTTTGAGTTGGTCTCGCCGGCCACATATATGTTATTCGAACCGTCGATGGCAATACCGTTGACCTGATCTCCGAAACTGCCGCCCAGATAAGTGGCGAAGAGGAACGGAGCGGTGCCGGTGGGGTTAATCTCGACCACAAAACCGTCGTCGGCAGGCGGACTCAACGTGCCGCCATTGTTAAAGTTCGCATAGAGCGTAGTGGTCGCATGGCTAATGGGATAGAAGTTTGCGGAGAACGAGTCGCCCGCCACCCAGGTGTTGCCCCCGCCGTCGACTGCAATGGCATAACCGTCGTCATCGTTGCTGCCGCCAATGTAGGTGGCCCAAACACTGGCCCCGGTAGCATTTAGTTTGAAGGCGAAAGCGTCAGAACAGGGAGAATTGATCGCCTTGGTGTTGGTGCAGCTTCCGCTGTCCTCGGTGGTCGGCTCCGGCGCGGTCCCTGACGCCGGGAAATCGGCGGACTGAGTTGTCCCGGCTACATAGGCCGCATGGGACGAGTCCACGGCGATGGCAAGGCCGGTGTCCGTGCCGGTTCCACCCACGAAGGTGGTATAGCTGATGACTCCGGCTGAGGTGAACTTAGTGACGAAAGCGTCGAATCCGTGACCCGACGGAACGTTGCCTCCGGCGGAGGTAGGCCAGCCAGAAGTGGAGTCGCTCTCACCGGTAACGTATATGCTCTTAGCGCTGTCCACAGCTAAGCCGTAAACCTCGTCTTCCGCCGCTCCGCCCAGATACGTGGCGTAAGTAACCGACGGGTCAATCACTAGCTCGCGGCTGTGATCGTAGCTGCCCAGTTCGAAGGTGACCTGATTGTTGGCTTCTAAAACAAAGCGCGCATCGATCAGTTCCCGTGCGCCGTCGTGCTGCTGGTAGGCCACTGGCTTGTGGAGCACCACATCACCCGCGGCGGAAGCGATCACCAGATTGCCGGATGCGTCGGTTGCGACGCTTTGAGCGCCGCTGAAGGCGAGATTGATAGGGGCGGGATTAGACTCAGGGGCTACGATGAAATCGAACTCCAGCTTGCTCCGCTCTCCGTAATAAGTAAGGTCGATGCCGGGATAAACATTCTTATAAGAAACCCGAGCATACTGCGAAACGTTGGTGTGCCAATTTTTCGGATCATTCCCGAGGTAGTAGTTGGTCTTGCCCGGCAATTCGTCCGTCGCGGCAACTTGTGCCGCGGAATTCCCGCCTACCAGCCGCATGCGGACCACCGCATTTTTATTCAGATCGCTGGGGCTCGGAAGGTTCCTGGCTTTCAATTCTGGCCCGAGGTGCCGCGTGGCCAGCCCGCTCGCAGAAGACTGAGAGTGAAACGAGAACACCGCGTCGTGGTTCGTCAAGAATAGTTTGTAACCGGTGGCGCGAGCCATGTACTTCACCTGCGGATCCACTTGGCCCTGATTGGCTTCGAAAGCGAGAGGCAGAGCGGCGTAGGCGGCATTGATGCGCGCGTGGTCCGCGGGCGTCACAGTCTGAGGCCTCGACATTGCCTTGGACGCGGTTGGATTGCCGTGGCCGCCCGACTTTGCCGGGGAAACCTTAATTAAAATAGCAGCCGCGACAACCGTGACCGCGACGACGCAAACAGCCGGGAAGAATACTCTGGGGGTAATGGGTTTTGACAAAACGAGCCTCCTGTGATGACACGGTGAAACACAAATTTGGAGAAAAGCACTCGGCGGGAAAGCGCAAGTAAACCTGGGATCATTTGTGCGCTCCCTCCAAGCGGCAGTAAGGTGAAGCTTTTTGCAGCTTGTTGGCGAGTATGGCGCTCGAAGCCGACGCTGTCAATGCATCTTAGATAGCAATTTAGATACCACCCCGCCAGTTCCAGGCTCTTGCCGCCGTTCACGCGGCAGAATACGGACACGGTCGTAATCAGCGCCAGGCGAGGCTTCTGACGCCAGTCTCGGATGATTGTTCGGCAAGGTCGAATCGAAAGGAATATCACGCTCTTGGCTTCGAGTGCATTCTTCGCCGCCGCCGATTTTGATCCCTTGTGATCCTTGGATCACGCGAAAATGCAAAAACCATGCAAAAAGGGAAAAACTTCTGCACAGAGGTCCAAGGATGGTCCAGGCAGGCAGAATGTACTCCAGGTACAGCGCTATCAGAGTGCAACCGCTAGAGGGAAGAATTTATCATTGCTCGTCCTGCAGCAATTCGGGCGAGGGGACGATGCCGCCTTCCACTTGTTTTTCGCGCTCGGAGCGGCGCTCGTTATCGATACGGACAGAGGTTTCCAACTCCCTCTTGCCCTCTTCCTTGCGCCCCATGTGGAGCAGTATCTGGCCTCTCAGGTAGTGAATGTCGGTGCGGCCGGGATCGAGTTTGTTCGCCGCTTCAATCGCGCTTAGCGCCTGCGGATACCGCTGCTCCCGAAGGCAAATCTTAGCTATTCCCACATCCGAATTCACCAGCCGGGGATCGCGCTGCAGCGCTTCGCGGTAATTTTTTTCCGCGTCCTTGTTACGTTCCAGAAACGAGTAAACATCGCCGAGTTTGTCGTAATTGAGAGCCAGATCGGGTTCTACGGCCACGTCCTTCAGGAACTCATCGCGCGCGTTCTCGTAATCCTGCTTTTTCAAATAAGTCAGACCCAGGTTGAAATGCACGAAAGTCAGGCTGGGATTGGCTTCTTCCGCGGCTTGGAAATCAGTCAAGGCCAGGTCGTACTGCTCGAGGTTGAGATGCGCCTTGCCCATGAAGAGATGAAATTCCGCAGATCCCTCGCCGATCTTGACGAGTTGCAGCGTGGCCTTCTCATCCAACTCTTTTTTGCCCGCCCGGTGCGCCGCAATCGAGAGCACATACAGATAACTTAACTGGCCCGATTCCTGCGGCCAGAGCGGTTCCAGCGTATTGGCGGCGTCGGCCCACCGCTCCGCGAAAAAATAACACAGGCCCAGCAGATGCCGGGGCTGCAGCGCGTCCGGTTGATCGCGCACAACGGACTCAAAAGCCGGAATAGCTTTAAGAAACTCATCTTGCCGGTAGTAGGCGAGGCCGATGTTCACCCGGACTCCGGCGACTTGCGGCATTAAATGTTCGGCTTGACGCAACTCCTTCAGAGCCTTCGTCCACTGCTTGCGCCGCATGTAGACCACGCCCAGATTGGCGTACGCTCCGCCCACGTTCGGATTCGCCGCCAGAATCTGCCGGAAGTCGCGCTCCGCTTCGTCGAGCCGCCCCTGGTTCAGCGCATCCTGCCCCGCCTGGAAAATCTGCGCGGGGTCCGCTCCCGCCCCAGATGCGCCTCCGGGCGCTCGATTTCGCGGTTCGGTGGCCGGCGTGAGCGAGGAATTCTGTGGCGACATTACCGCTGCAACCGTAGCCAGCAGCAGCCAGCCCACAAACTCCGCTCGAAGGTGCGTGCTTGACACTGGTCTCACTCTCTGCTGTAGTGTCCGCCAACCTCCGCAATAAATTCAAGCGCGAGGTCTAGGCTGTTAGGATTTCGGCAGTACGCACTCCGGATTTCGAAATCCAGGGGCAAGGCTTCGATGGTCACCATTCGTGATGTAGCGAAGGAGAGCGGGTTTTCTTCCACCACGGTCTCGATCGTTCTCAACGACGCTCCGCTGGCGCGGTATATCCCTCCGGTCACCAAGAAGCGCATTGAGCGCGCCGCGGAAAAACTCGGCTACCGGCCCAACCAGTTCGCCCGCTCGCTGCGCAGCAAGCGCAGTCACACCGTCGGCGTCATGGTTTTCGACATGACCGATCCTTACTGCACGCTGGTGTTGCGCGGCATTGAAAACACGCTGTACCAGGCTTCGTACCTGCCGATCCTGACGGATGTGCATAACGAGCGAAGCCGCTTCGAACGCTATCTCGAGATGCTGCTCGACCGCCGCATTGAAGGCTTGGTCGTACTCGCCAACTGGCTTTTTCTCGATATCAACCTGCTCGCCGATCTGGAAAAAAGCAGCATTCCCACTGCGCTCATCGACTGCGAGATCAAGGGGGACTCGATGAGTTCGGTGATCGTCGATAACGAAATTGGCGGTTACATCGCGCTGGAGCACCTGCACGCACTCGGCCATCGCAAAATCGCCTTTATCCGCGGCCCGAAGACTTTGGCAGATAGCTCTCCTCGCTGGCGGGGCATCCGCAACAGCGCCAAGGCACGCGGTCTCGAAATCGATTCCCGGCTAATAGTCGACTTGCCTGAGTCCCGTGATCCGCTCTCCAGTTTTGAGGCGGGAAAAGCGCTGACCGAGAGTCTGATCAAGCAGAAGCGCCAGTTCACAGCCATCCTGGCCTTCGACGATATGACCGCCTTCGGCGCCATCCGAGCCCTCGCCAAAGCCGGACTGCGTGTTCCGGAGCACTGCTCCGTGATCGGCTTCGACGACGTTGCCGCCTCGGCTCTCTGTACACCGCCGCTCACTACAGTACGCCAGCCCATGGAAGCGATGGGTGCGAGTGCGGTCGAGATTGTGCTTGAGGGGATCAACTCAGTCCTCGAAAAACGCGAGGTTGCAGCTCATCATCGCAAAGTGGCGCCGGACCTGGTGGTACGGGAATCGACCCGGAGCCTGTAGATGGCTGGAGGAGTGTTTCTTACGGAGTCCATGGGGTAACCGCAAGAAACCAGCCTGCGATCGCTCGCGAGTGCAAATTTATTCTTCGCGGGAAAAACAAAAAAATGGTTTCACCGGAATCGCAAAACGGCGGGCTCCCGCACGTTTTTTCTTGACAGGAGATGCCCAATAAAAGCACTATTCATACGATTTAATAAACTAGAAGATCTGCCTCAGGCGGCACGCCGGAGTCCGGGGATGTTCGACTAAAATGCTTGCCCCGTAAGTGCAGGCAATGCGCGGCCCATCCCGTATCGAAGGGAACTGAAAAAATGAGACTGAATCGTATGCTGTGGATGATCGCGTCGCTGGCGCTGGCTCTCTGCGCGGCGGCGTGGGCCCAGGACACCGCCTCCCTCACCGGCACGATTACCGATCCCAGCGGCGCGGCGGTGCCCAACGCCCAGATCGCGGTTAAGAATGCGGAACATGGCATCAATCGGACCGGCACGAGCAACGGCAGCGGCGATTACCTTTTCGCCTCGCTACCTATCGGTTCCTATGATTTGATCGTCAGCGCGGCCGGGTTCAAGAAATACGAGGCCAAAGGCGTGGTGTTGCGGATCGCTGAGAAGGCGCGGGTGAACGTGGCACTCGAGGTCGGAGCCATCAACACAGAAGTCATCGTTGAAGGCTCGCAAGTTGCCCAGGTGGAAACGCAGTCATCCGACATGGGCAATACCGTCACCGGGAAAGAAATCAGTCAGCTTGAACTGAATGGCCGCGACTTCACCCAGTTGGTTGCGTTGTCTCCAGGCGTCACCGATCAGTCCGGCAACGACGAAGGGGAGCCTGGTGCAACCACCGTAGCCTTCAGCATCAACGGTGGCCGCACCGAATACAATAACTTTGAAATCGATGGCGGCGATGCGTTAGACAACGGCAGCAACACTACTCTCAACGTTTACCCAAGCATCGATGCCATCGCAGAGGTTAAAGTTCTGACTTCAAATTACGGGGCGCAATATGGCAAGAACGGCTCCGGCACAATCGAGGTTGAGACCAAGTCTGGCACCAACGCGTTCCACGGCGACTTGTACGAGTTTCTCCGCAACGATGCTTTTAATGCCACTCCGGAATTCGAAACTTCAGTTCCTGCGTACAAGAAAAACGACTTTGGCTTTACCATCGGCGGTCCGGTTTTCATTCCCGGCCACTACAATACGGACAAGCAGAAGACGTTTTTCTTCTGGTCCGAGGAATGGCGGCGCGAGCTCACACCAGCATCCGGTTTCTTTTCCTCGACGCCCGTTCCAACCATGGCGGAACGGGGCGGGAACTTCAGCGACGTGTGCCCGACTGGAGCAACGTTCCAGACGTCTGACTCCGCATTCACTACAGATCCCTACAACCCCAACTGTCCTACCATGGGTCAGGTCGGCACTGTGTTCGACCCCAATCCGGGCTTTGGGACAACTATCCCGGTTTACGGAACTTACCCGAGCAACCAGGTTCCGATTTCGAATACAGCGATCGTGAACGCACTAGAAGCGCTGATTCCGCAGCCGAATATTGCCTCCGGGGCATTGGGATCTGGTGTTCTCGACACGTGGTTCGCAACTCCTACGCTGCCCATGAACTGGCGCCAGGAATTGTTTAAAGTTGATCAAAACATCGGCCAGAAAGTTCGCGCCAGTTTTCGCTACATACACGATTCATGGCAGGAGCAATATCCGGTTCCTTTGTGGACTAGTGGCACCAGCTTTCCTACAGTGCAGACGAATTTCAAGAACCCAGGCGTCAGCATGGTGGCACGGCTCACGGCCAACATTTCGCCCACGCTGCTGAACGAGTTCGTGGCCAGCTATACCACCGATCACATTTCCACCAACCTCACCGGGCCCTGGCAGCGTGGCTCCGTTCCTTCCACGCTCGGTATTTATGACAATGGCTATGGGGGCAAGGTGCCGGGCATCAGTGTCGCGGGCGGAGAGTATGGCGGCGGCTTCGCGGAAGATCCGGGTTACGTTCCGGCAGGCCCCTTGAACTCCAACCCGACCTTCACCTATCGCGACAACCTTACCAAGATCGTGGGTTCGCACAACCTGCAGTTTGGGGCCTACTTCGTGGACGCGCATAAGAACGAAATCCCGCAGCCTGCCTACGGGGTCAACGGCCTTTTGCAGTTTACTAACACCAGCGCGGTTACTAGCGGAAATGCCTTCGCCGATCTTCTTCTGGGAAATATCGGTACCTTTACCCAGGAGGGCGCCGCGCTCAAGATGCACGAGGAATACAAAATATTTGAGCCTTACTTCCAGGATGACTGGCACGCTACCAAGCGCTTGACGCTCAACCTGGGGCTGCGGATGAGTTTCTTCGGGACCTACCGTGAGAAGAACAATTTGGCCTGGAATTTCGATCCTGGCTTTTATGCAGCGGGCGCCAGCGGGGTTACGTATAACGCGGCCGCCGGGGAATGGCTGGTATCGGGAAATCCCTATAACGGCTGGGTAGACTGCGGGGTAACGGCCGGGGTCCCCACCGGCTGCCTGACGAACCATTGGTGGAACCCTGCGCCGCGCATAGGATTTGCCTTTGACCCGTTCGGCGACGGGAAGTGGGCGATTCGCGGCGGTTACGGAGTTTTCTTCGAGCACACAAACGGGAACGAGTCGAATACCGAATCCCTGGAATACGAAAGTAAGAGCACGCCTATTTCGAGCGTACTCAACGTTCCGGGATATAGCAGCCTGAACTCGGGCCTTCTGGGCAGCGCTGGCACGACGCCGTTGCAGTTCGTGTCTTTGCCGAGCAAGGCGGTCTGGCCTTATATGCAGCAGTGGCACTTTGATATTCAGCACGACCTCGGCAAGAGTACCGTGGCCACAATATCCTATGTTGGCAGCGCAGGCGTGCACCTGACTCGGTCGTACGAGTACAACCAGATCGTGCCGGTTCCTGCCAGCCAGAATCCGTATTCTGCCGGCCAGATCATTACAACCGATGATTGCAACTCGGTTTCGGTTGGTTCTAACGGCCAAGCCACGGCCACTGCCAACGTAGACACTGGCAGCCCCGTCACGATGACGGGCGGCTGGGCCAATAATCTGGCGGTCGCTTGCGGGAACGACCCCAGCCCTTACCGTCCGTACGTTGGCATCGGCGATATCCAGCGCAAGGATCAGACTGGATCGTCCAACTACAACGCGCTGGAGGCTTCGGTCCGCCATAATATCGGCGGTCTCGAATTGAGCGGCGCCTACACTTACAGCCACTCCATCGACGACTCCTCCGACTATAACGATACGGGGTTTGTAAACTCTTACAACCTCAACGGATACCGATCCAGTTCAAACTTCGACCAACGGCATGTCTTCGAGATGAGTTATGTGTACAACCTGCCGATTTTCACGGGGAAGGGCCTCACCCACACACTCTTGGGAGGCTGGCAGTGGTCGGGCATCACCCTGGTGCAAACTGGCTCGCCGTTCAGCGTGTATAACGAAGGCGTTACGGCTACCGCGGACAACGCCGGAGTAGGCAATTCATTTGCCACCGCCGGCTCATATCCCGACCTTGTGGGCAACCCGAAAGCTGGCGTGAATAGCAGTGCCTTGGCCGGGCCGCTGCCGGGTTACGGGCCGTTGCTCTACAATCCCGACGTGTTTGTTCAGCCCACGGGATTGACGTTCGGCGATGCGGGGAGAAACATCCTGCGCAATCCCCGTCGAACAAACTTCGATATGGCTTTGCTCAAACACTTTCCTGTCACTGAGAGTAAATATTTTGAGTTCCGAGCCGAAGCTTTTAACGTATTCAACCACGCGGAATACAACTGGCTGGGAGGTGACGCTGGCTCGGCAGCCGATAACGCCGGCCGAGGGACCACTTCCAACGAGCTTGCCTGCTACGGCCCTTCTGCTCCGTATTCGGCTGGGGACCCCTCTTGCGCCGGCAACGCCTATTTGCGTTCGGCGGGGACGCACCTTCCGCGCATCATGCAGCTCGCGCTGAAGTTTATTTTCTAGCCTTCCAAAAGTCGTGCGGCAAATCCCGACTCGCAGAAGCCGGGATTTGTTTTTGGGATATTCATTTCACAGACAGTTGTTGTGGCGCTACCACAACCTCCAGCGCATGCTCCAGGTCGGCGACCAAATCGTCCGCATTCTCGATGCCGACCGACAGCCGGATCAACTGTTCGGTCACGCCCATCCTGGCGCGCTCTTCGGCGGGAATCATGGCATGTGAAGTCAGCACGGGAATCGATACCAGCGACTCGACTCCGCCCAGGCTCGGTGCCAGCGTGAACAGGCGCATGGCCTCGCTCACCCGCCGCGCGTCATCACCCGTGCCTTCGACCTCAAAGCTGACCATGCCTCCTCCGCCCGCCATCTGCTCGCGTGCCAAAGCATATTGTGGATGGCTCTTCAAGAAAGGATAATTCACGCTCCGCACCTTGGCATGTTCCGCTAGGAACTCTGCTACTTGAAGCGCGTTTTCATTCTGCCGCGCCACGCGCACCGCCAGCGTCTTCAATCCGCGCACCAGCATCCATGAGGCATGCGGATCCATGCAATTGCCCAGCGTAGTACGCGTCTCCCAGATTCTTTCGATCAATGCCCGCCGCCCAGCCACCGCTCCACAGATCAAATCGGTATGTCCGCCCAGGTATTTCGTGCCCGAATGCATCACCAGATCGATGCCAAATTCCGCCGGATGCTGGTTGATTGGCGTGCCAAACGTGGCGTCGATCATGCTGATCAGCCCATGCTGCTTGGCCAGTGCCGCCACCTTCTTGAAATTGACAATGCGCAAAGTCGGATTGGTCGGCGACTCGAGGTATAGAAGCTTCGTGTTCGGACGGATTGCCCGCGCGTGCTGCTCATACTCGATGGTGTCTACGAACGTAGTCTCTATGCCCATCTTCGGCAGCCATTGCGACAGAAACTTATTCACGCCGCCGTAAATGTCGCGCTGCGCAACCACATGGCCGCCACTCTTCACCAGCGCCATGACCGTGGTCGTGATCGCTCCCATGCCCGAGGCGAACGTCAGCGCCGCTTCGGTGCCTTCCAACTCGGCGATCGTCTTCTCGGCAACAGTGTTGGTGGGATTGCCGTAGCGCGTGTAAAAGTGGTCGGTGCGGGTGGCGCGCAGTTGCTCATCATTGTCGGTGACTTCGAAAGTCGAGGTCTGGTAGATCGGCGTGGCCAGCGGCCCGTTTTTCTTGTCCAGATCCGCAGCGCCGCGCACCGCCTTGGTTTCGGAGTGATTGGTCTGTCGCTTCATGGATTCCTCGCTGCCAACAGATTAAATGCCCGTGTGAGCGTCCGCAAGCAAAGCTCTGAGCCGCGTACCGTTTATAATTCCTCTTCATGAATCTCGGCCTGAAAGATCGTGTTGCCCTCGTAGCCGCATCCAGTCAGGGAATTGGCCGCGCCACGGCCGAGGCTTTTGCCGCCGAAGGCTGCCGCGTTGCCATGTGCGCCCGCAACCAGCAGACTTTGCAGACTGCTGCAGAGCAAATCAGAAAGCAGTACAACGCCGAAGTTTTTGCCCAAGCCTTCGATGTGACCGACGCTGCAGCTGTCAGCCAATTCGTCGCCGCCGTGACCGAGAAATTCGGCGGCGTCGATATTTGCGTGACCAACGCCGGCGGCCCGCCCGCCAAGGGCTTCCTCGCCGCGTCGCTCGAAGAATGGCAGCGGGCCCTCGAACTCAACTTTCTCAGCACCGTTTATTTCGCGCGCGAAGTTATTCCCTACATGCAGCGCAAACGCTGGGGCCGCATCCTCACGCTTACTTCCATCACGACCAAACAGCCCGTGACCGATCTCGTGCTCTCGAATGCGGTGCGCGCAGCTGTAGTCGGCCTGGTCAAGAGCCTGGCCAACGAGTTCGGCAAAGATGGAATCTTGGTCAATAACGTCGGCCCCGGTTTCACTGCAACTGACCGGTTGAAGGAATTAGCCACAGCTCGCGCTTCCACCTCGGGAAAAAGCGAGCAGGAGATTTTCGACAGCTGGGCCGCAGACGCTCCACTGAAAAGACTGGGCGAGCCACGCGAGGTTGCGGAGACGATCGTGTGGCTAGCTTCCGAGCGTGCATCCTACATCACCGGCCAGACCGTCCTCGTCGACGGCGGCATGTATAAAGGCTTATAGCTTTTCTCGGAGAACGAATGCGATCCATAGCATCCCGGATGTCGGTTATGAGCGGCGAGGGCGCGCTCTCGGTCTTCGCCCGCGCCAAAGAACTCGAAAGCCAGGGCCGTTCCGTTATTCATCTTGAACTGGGCGAGCCGGATTTTCATCCCGGCCCGTCGGTAGTCGAGTCCGTCGCCAAGGCGCTGGCCGAAGGCAAGGACCGCTACTGCGCCGTCGCCGGAGTTCCGGCGCTCCGCGAGGAAATCGCCGTCTATTTACAGCGAACCCGCAACCTAAGCGTTTCCGCCGGCAATATCGTAATCGCGCCCGGCTGCAAGGCTGCCCTGTTCTTTGCCATGATGTCGTTGCTCGAACCCGGCGACGAGGTCCTCTATCCCGATCCCGGTTTCCCTGGCTATCCTTCGATCACGCTTGGGCTCGGCGCTATCCCGGTACCGTTCGAACTCTCGTGCTGCAATCATTTCCAGCCGGACCTGTCCGAAATCGCCGCCAAGATTACTCGGCGTACGCGGATGTTGCTCACCAATTCTCCCGGCAATCCCACTGGCACGGTTTATACCGATGCCGTCCAGCGAGGTTTAGCGAAACTCGCGGTGAAGCACGATCTCTGGGTTCTTTCCGACGAAATCTACGCTCGCATACGTTACGCAGGCGAGTACATTTCCATGCTGAGCTACCCCGGCATGGAAGAGCGCACCCTGATCATCGACGGCTTCTCCAAGAGCTTTGCCATGACCGGATGGCGGCTCGGCTACACGGTTGCGCCACCCGACGTTGTGACCGCGCTAATGATGATGGCAGTGAACACCTACACCTGCGTTAACGAGTTCATTCAATATGCCGCCATCGACGCTCTGCGCGATCGCGAAGGCGCCACGCCGCACATGGTTGCCGAGTTCGCCCGCCGGCGGGAACAGTTCATCCACGATCTGAATGAAGTGCCCGGGTTCCATTGCGAAGTTCCAGCGGGCGCTTTCTACGCCTGGGTCGATATTCGCGGCACCGGAGTGAGCGCAGAAGAAGTCTGCCGCATTCTGCTGGAGGACGCCGGCGTGGCCGCCATTCCCGGAGCCGCGTTCGGACCTTCGGGCAAGCATTTCGTGCGCTTCTCTTTTGTTTCCTCCGTGTCGAATCTGCGGGAGGCTGCGGCCCGCATCATGAAAGTCTCGACCGCCTGGCAGGGAAGTCTGGCGGCAAGATAATCGCGGTCGGTCGCAAACAACGAAACACAAGAAACGCCGCCGTCACTCGCAAGTAGGGAACCATGCTGATGAAACAGATTTTTCTCTCGATACTGACCAGTGCATGCGCCGTCACCAGCCTCGCCTCATTGGCCGCAGCCCAGGCACGTCCGTTTCCCGGCCCCGACGTGCAACAAATCTACCAGCTGCTGCTCCCTCAAATCGATAAAATTCCCGCCTTCGACCACCACGCTCACCCCGGTTTTTCAGACGATCCCGACGTTGACGCCATGGCCGCGCCTCCCGACTTCAGCTCCGCGCTGCGCACGCGCGACGATAATCCTGAGTTGATCGCCGCAGCCAAGGCGCTGTTCGGGTATCCGTACGCGGATCTCTCACTCGAACATTCCAAGTGGCTCATTGCTAAAAAAGCGGAACTGAAGAGGCAATATTCCGGCCCAGCCTACTTCAACATGATTCTCGATAAAATCAACACCGAGAGTTCCGTCGCCAACCGTGCCATGATGGCCGACTACCTCGATCCCAGGCGCTTCCCTTGGGTGTTCTTCGCCGACTCCTTTATGTGGCCTTTCAACAACCAGCGCGAGACCGCGCGCAATCCGGACGAAGGCGTCTACATTCCACTGCAGGAGAAAATGCTGCACCGCTGGATGCAACAGGAAAGCGTCGCAAAGCTCCCTCCCGATTTTGACGGTTACCTGAAGTTCATCAGCCAGGTGCTGGAGGACAATCGAAACAAGGGCGGCATCGCCATGAAGTTCGAAGTTGCCTATTTTCGCCCTACCACGTTCGGAGATCCCACGCGCGACCAAGCCGCGGACCTTTACCAGCGCTACGTCAGCGGCGGCATCCCCAGCGAGAAGGATTACCGCACTTTTCAGGATTATATTTTCCGCTATCTCATTCTGGAAGGTGGCCGTCTGCATCTTCCCGTGCACATTCACTCTGCAGCCCTCATCGGCGATTACTTTAGTATTTCGCAGAGCAACATTATGAATTTTGAAAGCGTGCTGCGCGACCCGCGCTACCACAGCACAACCTTCGTCATGCTCCATGGCGGCTATCCGCTCGAACGCGAGGCCATCTGGCTCACCTCAATGAAGAATGTTTATCTTGATTCCTCGTTGGTAGAACTTGTGCAATATCCGTCCGCCTTCAAAGACACCTTGAAGATGTGGCTGGAAACTTTCCCCGATAAGGTCATCTTCGGTACGGACGCTTTCCCGTACAATGAAGTTCTGGGCGCCGAAGAGAGCTACTGGCTGGGCGCGGAATCATCGCGCATGGCCCTGGCCGCGGCCTTGGCCGAGATGATCTCGGAAAATGAAATTACCGAAACTCGGGCTCTGGAACTAGCCCATGCTTATCTGCACGACAATGCTGTGAAACTGTATGAAGGCAGAGTTCACTAAACCGATGTTCCTGAGAAACTAAGGTCTGAAATGGTGAAAAAACTGAAAACCAAAACTCCCGCACGTAGAAAAGCAAAAGACGCGAGGCCCCACGCGCGCGGTCAACGCGCCGTTACCAAACACGCGGCCAGCAATGCCCAGCACCAGTACATCCCCTGGCGCACCATCCCGCTCGAAGATCTGAATCCGCTGCTGCAGCGGCAGTTCGTCGTCGGTCAGGAAATTATGCTGGCGCGGGTGCTTCTGAAAAAAGGCTGCATCGTCCCCGAGCACAGCCACCACAACGAACAACTCACATATATTCTCGATGGCGCTCTGAAATTCTGGATCGACGGCCAGGAAATCGTGGTCCATGCCGGAGAAGTGCTCTGCATCCCCGCGCACATGCCGCACAAGGCTGAAGCTCTCGAAGATACGGTTGACCTCGACGTATTCAATCCCCCGCGCGCCGATTGGATCAACAAAACCGACCAATACCTGCGAGGCGAGAAGTAGTTTTCCATTCCATGCCTTCCTCCGCCACTTCTGGTCATGATTTTGAGAAGCCAGGCTCTATGAACCCAGGCTCTGACGAATCAGGCTCTGATGAACCGGGTTCGGAATCCAGCTTGCCTCGACCGACCTTCCGCTTCCGCTGCATCGGCTGCGCTGCGGTCGCCCTTGCTGCCGCCCAGGATTTTCGCTGCTCGCAGTGCGGCAACTTGCTCGAGATCGCCGACCCTTCCTGGACCAGAGCCAGTCTCAACGCTGCAGCATTGAAATCCGTCTGGCGCGACCGTCGCTCCTCAAACCTTCCCCTCGACGTTAGCGGCGTGTGGCGATTCCGCGAACTTCTCCCCGCGCCCCAATCCCAGCAGCACATCGTCACCCTGCGCGAAGGCAACACTCCACTCTACGATCTCCCGCAATCGTCCCGCATCACAGGTATCTCGCGGCTCTACGCCAAGCATCAGGGCATGAATCCCACCGGCTCGTTCAAAGACGCCGGCATGACCGTCGCCGCCACCTTCGCTCGCGAGGCAGGATACCGCTGGGTAGCCTGCGCCTCCACCGGCAACACGTCGGCGTCAATGGCGGCCTATGCGGCCCGCGGCGGCCTGCTTAGCCTGGTCCTCGTGCCCGAAGGCAAAATCTCCTGGAGCAAGCTCTCCCAGGCACTCGACTACGGCGCGCTCACCTGCCAACTCCGCACCGACTTTGACGGCTGCCTCCGCCTGCTCCAGGAACTCGTGCGGCGCGCCCCGGTCTACCAGTTGAACTCCATCAATCCGTTCCGGCTCGAAGGGCAGAAAACTCTAGCGTTCGAGTTACTGGAGCAACTCGACTGGCAAGCGCCCGAACATATCATCGTGCCCGGCGGCAACCTGGGCAACAGTTCCGCGATCGGCAAGGCCTTGCTTGAAATGCTCGATCTCGGCTTGGTTACGCGTCTGCCGAAGTTGTCCGTAATTCAAGCCGAAGGCGCTAATGCACTGGTTCGCACTTTGCGCGAAGCAGGCGGGAAACATCTTGTCAGCGTGCAGGCGGAGACTCGCGCCACGGCAATCCGGATCGGCAATCCCGCCTCGTGGGAGAAAGCTGTAAAGGTTCTTCAAGCCACCGGTGGCGCCTGCGAGCAGGTAAGCGAACTCGAGATCGCGCAAGCCAAAGCCGAGATCGGCGCCGAAGGCATTGGTTGTGAGCCGGCATCAGCCGTCACGCTCGCCGGTTTAAAGAAACTGGTGCAGCAGCGGTTTGTGAAAAGGGACGAAACAGTCGTCCTTGTCCTAACCGGAAACCTCCTCAAAGATCCCGATTTCACCATGGAATTCCATCGCGGCGATCTCTTTCAGGGCACCGCGCACGAACGCGAAGAAGCCAAGCTGAATCAGTTCCGTCACCCTCCGGTCGTCCTCGACGCCACCTTGGACGCCGTAATTAAAACTCTGGAACAGGCAGAGAAATCCAGCCCACCGCAGCCTAATGTCTAAGAAGAAGACCAAGAACAAGAGTTCCGCCGCGCCCGCGCTGCACCTCGCGCTGCCAGCCACTTCGGCCAATCTGGGGCCGGCCTTCGATGCCGCTGCCCTCGCGATGGATCTTTACATCACCATCGATGCCCGGCCCGCCGCAAGCTTCTCCATCACGGCATCCGGACGTGACGAAGATATTTGCGGCGCGTTGGAGAATCACCTCATTCTCGCCACCTACCGCGAGATACTCCGGGCCAAAGGGGCGCAAGTTATTCCTCTATCTCTTCGCATCAAGAATGACATTCCGATCGGCAAAGGCTGCGGCTCTTCCGCTGCCGCCCGCCTCGCCGGCATCGCCCTGGCCAACCACTTCGGCCGTTTACGCTGGACCGCTGCCCAGATTATTGGCGAGGCCTCGCGCCGCGAGCAGCATTCCGATAACGCCTCCGCCTGCTGGATGGGCGGTCTCACCGTCGCGCGCATGTCCTCGAAAGGCGAGGTCCGGGTGGTCCGCATTCGCCCGAAAGGGAGGTGGCCTCTGCTTCTTGCCATCCCCGACGAAGCCCTGTCCACCGAAAAAGCCCGCCGCGTGCTCCCAGCGCAGTATTCCCGCGCCGACGCCGTCGCCAACATCCAGAACTCTATGCTCCTGCTCGCTGCCTTCACTCAAGGACGTCACGACTTACTCCCGGCCGCACTGGAAGACCACATCCACCAGCCTTACCGCGCCCCATTTTGCCCGCTGCTCCCGAGTTTGCAGGAACTGGCAGGGAAACCAGGCATTCTCGGAGCGGCCCTCAGTGGCGCGGGTCCGGCTGTGATTGTCTTCCTCGATCCCGGCTCCCCCGCCGAGAAAACGCGAAAGTCAGTTGCCGCTCACCTCGCCCGCAACGAACTCCGCGCCGAGTTGCTTCTTACATCCATTGCCCCGGGCAACGCGTCCCGCTGATCCGCCGAAAAAGCCACCAAGAGCTCCCCTGAAAAAGCTTGCATTTGCCCCGGAGTGTGGTAAAGTGCCGCCAAGACGCCACTAAAGTGGTATTTACTCGGCCAGCTCTTCCGGATATTTTTGGATTTCTCCCCGAATCCGAAACTTAGCCGTCGTAGACGTGTTTAGAAAATAGTACGGTCGCGGCTTCTCTTGGAAGCTCAAGCTAAGTTTCTCTGGGATGAGCAGGAATGAAGTCGAAAATGCACTATCACGTCCAGCCACGTGAAATCGTCTCGCCGCGCCACGAACAGGTGCAGCTGGAAATTCATAACTTTCTGCAGGCCGTCGATTCCTACCCTGCCCGCGTCGCGAAGGAACCCAGCATCAGCTTCCGCCAGCATCTTTGCAGCTTCTTCGTGCCCGCTCGCCGCGAAAACCGCCCGAGCCGCCATTAATCGGGTTGAGCCCCGATTCTACCGGCTGGCAGGCGGCACGATGCCATTCATTCGCAGGTACTCCACCATCTGTCCGTAGTGGTCGAAGCCATGGGCTGTGACGCTCGTCCCCAACCCCAGCCGCGTCACCCATCCTTCTCCGAACGGACTCTTTATCGGTTCCACCAGGTTCTTCTCATTGATAGTCTGGATCGCCTTGTGTACGTAGGTGAACGACGCCTTTAAATAACTGAGAATCTCCGTCTTTGTTTTCATCGACGGCGGCCCGGATTCGTCGCCCACATCCACCGGAACTTTTTCTCCCAGAATTGCCGCGCCAAAAATGTAGTTCACTGCCGCCACGTGCTTCACCTGCTCGCCAAATGTCCGGACACCTTTGAACTCACCGTTGGTCGGCGCGAATCCGAACCTTTCTTCCGGCATCGCCTCGACTGCGGGAACAAACTCCTGCTCCATGTTTGCGATCGACCGGTCCAGCACCTGCGTGACGCTCCGGTGTTCGTCCTTACCTTTGTTGTCCTGGGCCACACCAACCGTCGCCAGCCCCAGCAGGCAGAATGCAAGACAGCTAAGTCGATTCCTCATGATGATTCCTCCATTTTTCTCCCGTTAACTGGACGAATGAACCGCGCCAAACGGCCACTCTCCGCCTCTCCAGGCCCGAATCATATAGATCGCCAGGCCTGCCAACAAAATCACCGCCGCATATCGCACTTCTTTCTGCCAGTTCTCGCGACCGAACAGGATAAAGAGAAATCCCGCAATCGCCACCAGCGCCGGCAGCGGATACAACCACATGCGAAACGGCCGCGGCATCTCCGGCCGCGTCACCCGCAATACGATTAAACCAACCGCCTGCACCAGGAATTGCAGAACCAGGCGAATGACAACCAGCGCCGCGATCGCGTCCCTCAGCCGCAGAAAGCAGAACGCTGCCGCCACTACTCCCAGCGCCAATAGTGAAACATGCGGGAAGCGATACACCGCATGCACTTTGGCAAATGCCCGGAAATAATTCCCATCCAGGGCTGCCGCATAAGGTACTCGCGAATACCCCAGCATCAGGGAGAAGACCGACGCAAACGCAGTAACCATGACCAGTGCCGTTACTAACCGCGCCGCCCACAGTCCATAAATCCTCTCCATAAACAACGACACGACATACAATCCGTTGTTGTTGTGCGCCGCCTGCAGCATCTCCCGCCACGGAACCACGGCCAGAATGCACAAGTTCATCATTAGATATAGACAGGCCACCAGCAGAATCGAAAGCAGCAGAGCCCGCGGAATGTTTCGCGTGGGATCCTTAATTTCATCGCCCAGGTAGCAAACGTTGTAGTAGCCCCAATAGTCGTAGGTGGCCACCAAAAGAGCCCCGCCCAACCCGGTGAAGAATCCGGGCGAGAGGGTGAACGCGCCGGGAGGAAAATCGAACGCGCGAGCAGCGTTGAAGTGTGTCAACCCCGCGAAGATAATCCATCCAATCGTTCCCATCACCCCAAGCCACAATACTTTCGAAAGCCGCCCGATCACGGTGATGCGCCGATAAAGTAACAGGACGGTGAAGAAGCAGATGACTATCGCCAGTGCAGTTCCCGGCGTCACAATCCAGTTCGCCTGAAGTGATCCTGCCCATGGGATGGCCAGCGCAGCGCTGCCTGCGGAGTAAACCGTCCCCAGACCTGGCCAGTAGTAGGCGGCGTAGCCTGCCAGTCCGATGCAACCGGTTGCAATCGAAAGCGGGGCGCTGAAGGAAAGTTGCCATATAAACAGAAACGAAATCAGCCGCCCCCATTTTCGCGGTCCATAAATCTCACTGAGGTAGCGATACGACCCACCTGACCCCGGGAACGCAGCACCCAGCTCTGCCGACACCAGACCATCGCACACCGCCAAAAGAGCGCCCACAATCCAGCCCAACATGGCCTGCGGTCCGCCCATCGCGCTCAAGACCAGCGGCATGGTGATGAACGGCCCCACGCCGATCATGTCGATCATGTTGAGCGCAGTCGCGCTCCCGAGGCCCATCCCACGGATGAGGCCGGGAGAATCACCCTCCGCTTTTATTGGAGAACCCATGCGTCGATCGGACGACAGAACGGGAAAACGACTGATCAGAATGTAAAACGAAAACGCTTCAAGTCTTACCGGCAACTGGCAACTGGCTACTGTTTTTCATGCCCCGCGCTCAACAAATTCACATAGAGCCTCACCGCTCCCGGCACTCCTGCCGGCAACTGCCGGAAGAACGCGTATCCCGTGTAGATATAAATTCCCTCGCCATACTGCGCCTGCAGGAGTCCGCCCTTCTGCGCGTCCTCGCCCGGATCGTGGCAGCTCAGCAGCGGCTTGAAATGATCATCCCATTTATCCATGAAATAAAGGCCGCGTTCCTGCACCCATCCATCGAAATCACGAGCGGTGATTACATTCGGATAATGAAACACTCCATCTTCCGGCGCGAGAATTTCCACCGGAGCCTCCTCCACCGAAACCCGCGCCCGGCTCAGTTCCGCGGCGTACGGAGTGAAGTGTCCGCTATTAAAATCTCCCACTCCGGCGTTGTACTGCACCAGCAGAGTTCCGCCTGCCGAAACAAAATCGAGCAGCCTCTTATTATTTGCGACAACATCTTTCTGCGTATCGTAAGCGCGAATTCCCAGCACAATCGTTCCGTAATTGTTCAGTTCCTCACTCGCCAATTTTTCCGGCGGAATCAGCGTTACGTTCATCCCCACTTGCTTCAGCACGGTGGGAATGTCGTCGCCCGCGCCCATGATGTAACCGATCTTCAAATCATGCGGCGCCTTCACGTCCACAATGCCCACTCGTTGCACCGCGGGCTGGTAATAGTAGAAGCTGCCCAGGTCCTCGCGCGTGACCAGCGTATAACCCTCGCTGAACTTGTCACCGTCCGATTCAAGAACAGCCCGAACTTTCGCTCGTCCCTCCTGCAAGCCGGCAGGGAAGACCTTGAACTGAAAATCCTGTTTCTTCCCCCGTCGTTTGAACCCAACGTCAAACTTCTCCGGCTCCGACCGCCAACCCGCAGGCAATTCCAGCCGCAACGTTCCTCGCGTCTCGCGATTCAGATTGCTGGTCACGCCCACTGCCACAGTTGAACTCGCGCCGTTGTGCGTTGAGATCACCTGCGTCCCCGGCTCCAGCGCAACGGAAAATACCGGAACCACCGCCAAAGGGCGAGATTGCTCCGCCCCGGCGTCGTCTATGAATCGTGCTACGATGGTGGTTCCAATTTCATTTTTCACCGCCGCGCCGCCGCCGCCCGTCGTCGAATACGTCACCCGCGCTCGCAACGCCGGTGGCGGAAACGGCAGCGTCGCATATTTCTCTTCATCGATGTGGTTCACGCTCTCCGTATCCGGATCGTCGCGATGCCAGTACGGCCGGGTGTATGCCGCACCCTTTGGCACGCGCAGGCGAAAAACCGCATTCACACTGTCTCCCGGCTTGATGCTAACTGGTTTCGTCTTGTCTGAAATCGTTCCCCAACCCTCCGGCACCTCCAACTTCAAACCGTCGAGCAGGAGCCGCTCGTTCGATCCATTATGAAAATCTACTCCCACCAAAAATTCTTGCCCCGGCGAAACCGTAGTCAGCGCGTCCGCCTCTTTCTCTGGAACCTCCTTTGTAGGTTCACCATTCGACCCCACGCGAGAAACTACAGTCGCCTCCAGCGTCACATTAAGCGCATCGTTGAGCGCCGCCTCCGCCTGGCCGCGCTTTTCCTCCAGCCGCATCAGCAAATCAGACTTCGCAGCCCCGCTCAGAGTCGCCTTGCTGACTTCCTCATTCGCTCGCTCCAATCCATCCACAATTTCCATCAGCGGCGATGCAATCGCCGATGGATCGTTTCCCTTTGCGTTCCTGCTCGCCTCGGCAACCTTGGCCACGATCTCCTTCAACTCCCGCCGCAACTGCGGAACCTTCGATTCTTCGCTTCCCAACCTCGCCGCCAGCCCCGGCAAACTCGTATCAATCCCCTCGAAGAAATCCTTTTCGTGCCCATCCTTATCCAACTTCGCCGGCTCCACGGAATCCACCAGCTTGTAAAACGTAAACCGGTCACCCGGATCCACGTTCCAGTTCGCCGCCCCCTGCGAGAGCTGATGCCGCAATCCCTGCATGGCAAACTGCACATACGACCCTCCCAGGTCGGCGCTTGCCTCACCCGTGTTCAGCCTTACCGTCCAATTCGCATCCGGACAGGTCATCGCTCCAAACCCGCAGACATTCCCGATGTAAAGCTTTTTCGCCTGCCACGGCTGAAGCCCCTCGGCGATCTGCTCAGGAAACCGCTTCGGGTCAGCCGCCGCGCGGAACGCTTCTCTCGTCAGGATGCTCGAAGCCTGGTGGTGACCATGACCATCCCTTTCGGTTCCGGAAAACCGCGCCACCAGCACATCCGGACGGAACGTCCGAATCACCCGGACCATGTCTCCGAGCGCCACATCGTGTCCGCCCCACTTGGCAAAGGTCTCGTCTGCGCTCTTCGAGAACCCGAAGTCAGCCAAACGCGAAAATCGTTCTTGCACGCCGTAATATTCGTCCGCTGCCAGCAGTTCCAACGTCCGCAGCACACCCAGCACATCCGACAAATTACTGCCGACCTTGTTCTGTCCGCCCTCTCCGCGATTCAGCGTCATCAGCAGCACGCTCGCTCCGCTCCCGCGCGCCTCTAGTGTGAGCATCCCTCCATCTTCATCATCCGGATGTGCCACCGTCTGCATCAGACGGGCGGTCGTGGCCAGTTGCCGCAGCGAAAGCCGGAGGCCGAGCGTCCCTTCATCTTGTGGCAGAGCCGACGGAGATCCCTGATAGGGAAATGGTGGAAAGCTCTTTACAACAGCGTGGCTGCCATCAGCAGTCGGTGCCGAATCCACCGGAGTTTCACCGGTCCGCTGTGGTGAGGCTACCAGCAGAATTGGAACCAGCATCAACAGCAGTCCGAATGAGCCTTGGACGAATGCAGTTTTTATGAAACGCAGTACGAACCGCGCCCAGCGCGCGAGGTAGTTGGGTCCCGAATATTTCACCCTACAAGGATGGGGCCGACCCCCGCTCGGACGCAAATTTTTCCTCTCTGTTCCAGATTAGACGCTGGTGAGAATAAAGAGTAACCCTTGAACCAAGAGCGGGTTCCAATTGCTGAGAACTCAGAACTGCCCTACTGTCGCCCTTCCTTCAGCGCTTCCTGGCATGCACTGCCGGCGGTCAGCACCTCATTGAACGCTGTTTCCTTGCGCAAGTCCTTCAGCAGAGGATCTCCCAGCAGCGCCGAATACGCACAATAATTCTGCTGCACCGCGGCTTTTAGCAAACGCAAAGCCGCGTCCTTTTGCCCGCAATACGCCATCAGCGCGCCCACGTGGTACCACGCTTCCGGGTCGGGCTCCGTCATTACTGATGCCTCGGCCTCCCGAACAATCCGGTTCATGTCGGCTGGCCGCTGTGCTTGCGTGCACGCCGCGATCAAATCCCGGTGATAGGCTGGAGCCTTCCCCATGTTCTTCACGCTGTCTCGCGCCTGAGCCAGATTTCCCGCGGCTAGATAAACATACGGCGTCACCCAAGCCGCCCATTCTGAACCCGCGTCGAGATGTACGAAATCCATGGCCCGGTCCGTCTTGCCCAGCTCCAGAAATGCCCACGCGCACGACCGGAAGTTGAAGTTCCCCGGATCCAGCGAGCGCGCCGTGTTGCACTCCTGCGTCGCCTGCTCCTGCATGCCCGCATAACGCAGCACATAGCTGAGCGCGAAATGTGCGTCGGCGCTCTGCGGTCTCCGCCGCACCAGGTCAGTAGCCGCATCGTAGGCCCGGCCCAGTTCACCCCGCTCCACGCGGTTGGTGATCAAATAGCTTGCCGCCGCCACCCGGTTCGGATCCAACGACAGCGCCCGCTCATACGCCGCATTCGAACGCTGGAACATCTCCTCGCCGCCTCCACCATAAATCGAGTCGTAATAGTAGCGAAGTCCCAGCGCCTCCCACCCCGGCGCGTAGCCCGAATCCTCTCCCACCACGTGTTCCAGCACCGCGATTCCGTCCTTGTTCGGCCCGGGATCATGCGGCAGCGCAAGGCTGTGCAGGTAAAGGTCGTAGCCTTCCTGGCTCTTCGGACGCGACGCCGTGCCCAACGCCCCTCCGGCAACGCCCAGCGCGGGCAACAACCCCTGCTGTACCTGCGTGCTCAGTTGTCCCTGCAGCGAAATCAAGTCGTTCACGGAAGCTGTGGCACTGCCTTGCCACAGCAGCCGGTCACTGGATACGTCAATCGCTTCCAGCGTCACAGTCAACTGTTCACCCTGCCGGATGAAGTGCCCGGTCAGCAGCCTCCCCACGTGCAACTGCTGTCCCACCTTGCGCGGATCCAGATCCAGTTCCACGTACTTCCGCGTGACCGACGATGGCCGCACCTCGAGCGAACGCGAATACGTCAGCACGCTGGTCAATTCGTCGGCCAGCGCGAAGCGCAGATAATCCACGCTGAAATCTCCGTTCATGTTCTGCAGCGGAAGCACCGCGATCGCATTCTTCTGCTCCGCGTTTGCCACCTCCCGGTGCTTCAGCCAGTACGCTCCCACCGCCGCCAACACTGTCGCCAGCATCGCCAAAGTTCCCAGCAACAGCCAGAGCTGCCACCGGTTTCCGGTTCGTCCAAACGTATTGCTCGCAACCCGCAGCCTCGCGGTATGCAGCCCGCTCCGCACCTGCCCGGACTCAGTCTCGCGCTTCAGTTGCTGCAAGTCGGCCTTCATCTGCGTGGCGCTCTGGTACCGCTCTTTGCGGTCCTTCTCCATCGCCTTGCCAATGATGCCTTCCAACTCCACCGGCACTTTTGGATTCAATTCTCCCGGCGGAACCGGCCTATCATGCAACACCGCGTCCAGCGTCATCAGAGAGTTCTTGCCGGTGAACGGTTTCTTCCCCGTCGACATCTCATACATCACCACACCAAAGGAAAACAGGTCGCTGCGGAAATCGATTTCCTCGCTCCGCGCCTGCTCCGGCGACATGTAGACCGCTGTCCCGGGAATCACTCCCACCGCGGTTAACGAGAGGTCCGCCGCTGCTTCTGCCGCTCCGTCGCTGTCTGTGCCGACGTTATGCAGCAGCTTCGCCAGCCCGAAATCCAGCACTTTCACCTGCCCGGTCGGAGTCAGAAAAATGTTCGCCGGCTTAATATCTCGATGCACGATCCCCTTGGCGTGCGACGCCGCGAGCGCGTCCGCTACCTGGATGCTGATGTCCAGCACCTTGTCGGTCTCCATCGCGCGCCCGGAGATGCATTGCTTCAGGCTTTCGCCCTCCAGCTTCTCCATCACGATGAACGGATGGCCCCCGTTATCTTCAATGCCGTGAATTGTGCAGATGTTGGGATGATTCAACAGCGACGCGGCCCGCGCCTCCCGCGTGAAACGCTCCAGCGACTTGGGGTCGCCCGTAAGGTTTTCAGGAATGAACTTCAACGCGACGTGCCGTCCCAGCTTCAGGTCCTCCGCCTCGTACACCACGCCCATACCACCGCCCCCGAGCTTCCCCAGGATGCGATAGTGGGATACCGTCTGGCCGATCATGTGAGGACCACGCCTCCGAACGCGGTAATGTTAGGCCCCGCCAGTGACTCCGGTCAACTGACTCGCAGGATTTTAAGTGCGTCAGTCTGATTTCCACAGGCTAGCGGAAATGAAGGAAAACTACCCCGAAGAGGATGGCGATTGCCCAGAGCCAAAGGAAGACTCCTGCGCAACGAATGTATGTGGCGTACCCAGGCCTCATGGGTATGCTCGAAAACGGAGACCATGCGAATTTCGTTTTCGCATTCTTCCGTCCCCACGTCACCAGCATGTTTGTCCTAAATACGCATAGCCAACCGCAGACCGCAAATCCGAGAATCATTATCACAAACCAGATGGCTTCGAATGTGGTCATGCACCCATCTTTTCCTCGAGTGCTTTCAGGATAAGCTCTTTGTCAATCCACTTAATGGCGGGCGGTGCTCGCTGTGGAAGTCAGACTGAACCCACCCCCGAAGTTTCTCACTCTTTCACCACGAAGGCGTCGAGAACGGCTCTTAACGTCCCTAATTTTCTAAATTGTCTTCTCCGTGCCCTGCGCCTCCGTGGCGAAGTAGCTTCTCTTCGTGTAGTAATTGCCCCGTGGTGTTTCCCAAACTGACAAATACCCCGACCTTTTGTGTGGGCGGCTTGGTTCCGTACACCGCCGCGGCGACTACTATGAAGCCAGGAATACCGAAGGAGCGAGGCGGTCGGTATGGCGAGGACGTCTGTGAACTATTCCCCTGAAGTGCAGGAAGCTATCCGCCGCCGTGCTACTGAACTCTACCAGCGCAGCGGAGCCGTCGAAGGCCACGACGTCGAAAACTGGTGCCAGGCTGAAGCTGAGATCCTTCGTGAATTCGAAACTCACGCCGTTCGCCGCGCCGTCGTCGTCAATGTCCAGGGCGTAGTCTACACCGGGGAATACGAATCCACTTCTGCCGATGGCTACACTCCCGGCGAATGGAAACCGGGTGACCCCGTCCCCGTTCGTCTCTCCGGCGACAAACTCTACCTCCGCCGCCCCAACGGCCGCGAACTCCAAACCACCATCGTAAAGAGACTCGGCTGATTTAACCCCGTGTCGTCCTGAGCGGAGTGGATGCTTGGCGAAGCAGTCACGCAGTCGAAAGGCTGCCCTGAGCGAAGCCGAAGGGGACCCCTAGCGCACCAGCGCGATTCGCTGGCTTGGCAAGGCGTTTCTATCGCTATCCGTCCTACTCCTCCACCCACAGCCCTGCCGACGCCCCCACCCACTCCATGTCCCGATTGTGATCCACGCCCATCATCAAGCCGCGCCCCATGCGAATAATCGTCATCACCGCCTGCAACTTCTCCAGCCACACGTACATCACCCGTACCTCCGCCTTGGTCCTGCCGAACGGCGTCTCGATGATCGGCTCAAAGTGCAGCCGCTCCTGCAGAATGTATTCCCCACGCTTCTCCGCCGGAATCGCGTCGATATCTTCCTTCTTCGGCGCAATCACCACCCCCAGCCCGGCGAAGGAATACAGCGGCTTCAACGCATAGTTCTGCAAGTCGTCGGGAACCCGTTCCAGCCGGTCCAGAAACCACGTTTTCGGCACCGACTCATGCCGCAGATAGGGAATCGAAAACTTGCTGATCCGAAAATACCAGTTCGGATGTCCCGCCCACTCCACGGCAAGATCGTCCCGCCAGTCGAACCCGAGCTGCACTCGCTTACGCTGCAACTCATCCACGATCGCCCGGTTATAAATTCGCCGGATCGGCACCCGCCCGCCATTGCGTTCGTAGTAAAGCTGCGACCCGTGCTTTCGAATCGCCTCAATATCGACGGTCCGCACGCCCAGCATCTTCTCAGTCCGCAGAAAATCCGGCAGAGTTTTCTGCTCCTGAGGATGAATCTCCATCAGGATCACGTTCTCCGGATCATGCGTCCCCACAATCGCCGCCCGCAAAAGTTCACGGTAGGTCTTCTCGTTCAGCCCGCTCAAGAAATAGTTAAGCTTCTGTGGCTCTGAAGCCCGAAGCCCCGAGCCCGAAGCCCGCTTTTCCAGCCCGTATACATCGATGTAAGTCTGCGCCATCGTCACCTGATACGCATACAGGGAAGGGAAGGCCTGTAACTCCACGAGTTTCGGCCGCAATTCGCCGCCCGCGTCGCGCACCAGCCCAAAATCCACTTGCACAAACATCGGATGCGCCGGCTCATTCGCAACCCGGAACTCTGCCGGGATCGATTCCTCCGACCGCGCCCGATACTCCGGACTCTCCACCAGTTGCCGGATCAGTTCCTTCCCATCCTCGGCCATCCGGTCCAGCAGCGCCTTGGGAAAGAAACACGGAGTTTCCGACAGCCGGAACGACACATGCGTGCCGCAGGCGTCATCAATCCGCCGCAAGAATTCCTGATATTTTTCGGGAGTAAAGCTGGCGTTAAACGGCTCGCGCAGTGAGGCGATCATGGTAGAAGATTATGCCGCATAACTACCATGACCGCTGACAGAAAAGAGTTCTTTCCCAATTCCCGAACAGAGACCTAACGCTCCCACCCGGAACCGGACTCTTTCGAGTTATGGCACGATCCTGAAGACGGTGCCAAGCTGATCGGCCCCCCCGCCGTAGACCGTGGTGCCGTAAAGATTCCCGAAGCTGTCGAAAACCAGGCTGGCCGCAGGTTGCTTCGCCGCGTCCGTTCCGGTTTGAAAGAAGTAAAGCACGCTTTCGTGCCAGGCCGTGACGTCCTTATCCTCGGGCGATAATTTGAAGACGACGCCACAACCATACTCCGCGTCATCGAAAATGCAGGAGTTTCCCCCGAACATGGTGGTCCCGTACAGATTGCCCTCCGGATCAAGAATCATCGTGGCCACAGGGGCCGCGCCGTCATCGCGGCCGTAGCTGAAGGCGTGAATCACAGTCTCCGTCCAGGCGCCCCCCGACTGGCTGGGAGGAGCAAGCCGGAACGCGGTTCCACCTCCCTCTTTTCCCCCGAATAGGTCGTGCCGTAGAGGTTGCCTTTCGCGTCCAGCGCGAGGCCGCCCTCAGGATCAAAGCCGTCATCCCCCATTCCGAAAAAGTGGAGCACCTGTTCCGTCCAGCTGCCCCCTGGGGTCGCGGGAGGGCTCACCTCGAAAGCTGTCCCGCAACCAATCTCACCGCAATCCGGGTTGCCTTCATAGCCGCCCCACAACGTCGTTCCGTAGAGATTGCCCCACTGGTCGCGCACCAGACCATCTTGCGCAGACCAACCATCGCTAGTTCCGGCCGTGAAGTCATGCATCAAAGTGAATGTCCAGGTTCCGCCCGGTTGCGCCGGCGGGCTCAATTCGAAGACCGAGCTTTCCGTCGCTCCATAGAAATTGCCTTGCCCGTCAGATATAAGACCACCCTGGGGATAGGCGCCGTCGGTACCACCCTGAAAGTGGTAAAGCACCGTCTCGGTCCACGTGCCTCCCCTCGCGCTGGGCGGCGACAACTGGAAAATTTCTCCGTACCCGCCAGCGTCGCTGTCACTGGTTGTCCCGTAAAGATTCCCTTTGCTATCGAGTATCAACCCGTCGGTCGGCCGCGCTCCGTCATTATCGTTGCGGAAGCTGTACAGCGTAATCAGCCTCCATGGCTCGTACACCTGGGCCGGCGGCACAAGTTGGAAAACCGTCCCGTAGAAACTCACTCCCCCGTATTCGGTGGTTCCGTAGAGAGTCCCGGCTGGACCGGGGATCAGGTTCCCGTGCGGATTCGATCCGTCTGTCCCTTGAAAGCGGTGAAGAACCTGGCCCGTCGAATCATTGGCGAAGGCGCTGCTCCCGAACATCAGAAAGGTAAACAGGATTGTCAGGAAACTCAGAAGCGCGAAATCGCTGCGTTTCATCGGAGGGTACCTCCAGAGGAAATTCGACGGGTGTTAAGAAACAGGGCCGCAGTGGTGGACCCTGGATCGAACGAGCGGATTCTACACCTGCCAGATTGGATCCACAACCGGAACTACACGTCCGTGCAGAAAAGCGCCCGCCCCCCGACTTTTGTCATTACGAGCGGAGCGAGGAATCTGCTGTCCGCCGCCAGCAGCACTGCCCTACGCCTCCACCAGGAACTTCCCGTCCTGCATGATCTGTTCGTCATCCACCCAGATGTTGAACTTCCGTCCCACCACATCAATGTGCGTCGACGAATCCCACTCCGCCCCGGTGTGCGCGCCATAAGGATTTCCAAACGCGATGTGAACTCCAGGATACTTCTCATCCTGCAGGATCTGTCCGATCACATCTTTCAGATCGATGTTCGTGCCAATGGCAAATTCGCCCACCCGATCGCTATTCTCGTCGGTGTGAGTGTACTTCCAGAAGTCGTCTTCCAGTTCGCGATTCTCCGAATGCGCCTCGGTCAGCCGGTTCTCTTTTATGTGGATGGTCAGCGGTTGCTCCCGCAAGCTGCCGAACTTCGCGCACAAATAATCGCCCACCACTCCGTCGATCACGAACGTCCCATTCACTTCGCCCGGCGTCGTGAAAATCTCCCCGCCCGGCAGATTTCCCCATTTTTCGGGAGTGATAATCCCGCTGGTCTTCAGCCAGCGGTAATTCGGATTCAACTCCGCCGTCAGGTCCGTGCCCGCCGCCGTTCTTGCCCGCACCCGCCGCGCCTTGCGTACCATCGCAACGACTTTCGCACTCAGCCGGTCCACTTTCTGAAAGTCCGCTCGCATCCCTTCCAGCATGATCTGCCGGTTGATGTTCACCATGTGCGCATGCCGGATCTTTCGCCGGTTCACCACGTCCGTCATCTGCATGCGTGAGCGCAGTTCGTTCCGAAGTGCCTGCACGGCAAAAATCGAAACCTGGCTCGTCTCCAAATCCTCGAGAATCTCGGAAGGCAAGTCCTTCAGCGGACGTTCCGCCAGATCCTCCAGCACCCAAGCCCGGTAAGGCGCGCCCAGCGTCTCCAGTTCGCTCACGATGGCCGCCGCGATCTCAATCGTGACCTCATCGGTAATCACGCAAACTTTTTCGTCCGGCTGCACGCGCAGGCACACCTCGACCGCATTGCGCGCCCCGAATGCAAATTCAGAATCAAACGAAACGTGATTGCTGCGGGTGCCCCATCCTTCTCGCGTTTTTTGCGAGAGGGCAGGGGTTTTGACTCCGTTTCCTGGAATGTTCATCCGACTTTTCTCACGGCAACCGGCTCTTCTTCGGCCAGCCCCGCTTCCGTCTCCTCAATAATGTAATCGACAACTTTCTTCAGATCTCCAGTCTCCTGATACACCTGCAACTGCCGGTCCGCGCCGCTGCCCCGATCCAGCATGGTATGGATATAGTTCAACTCCTCGCGCGAATCCAGTTCATCCGCCACATCGTCCACAAAATCCAGATACTCGAGGATCAAATCCTTCGCCGGCACTTCCGTCTGCTTGCCGAAATCGATCAGCTTGCCCTGCATTCCATAGCGCGACGCCCGCCATTTATTCTCCATGAGCAGCGCCCGCCGGTACAAACGAAATCCTTGATTCGCCGTATGCAATTTATAGAGCTTGGCCACCGTGGCCTGAATCAGCGCTGCCAGCGCGATCGTCTCATCCGCGCGCATCGGTATATCGCACACCCGGAACTCGATCGTATTAAAGAACGGATGCGGCCGGATATCCCACCAGATCTTCTTCGCGTTATCGATGCAGTTGGTCTTGATCAGCAGCTTGATGAAGTTCTCGTACTCGCCCCAGCTCGGAAAGTAATCCGGAATGTTCGTGCGCGGAAACTTGTCGAACACCTTGCACCGGTACGACTTCAGCCCGGTATTCATGCCCAGCCAGAACGGCGAATTCGTCGACAGAGCCAGCAGGTGCGGCAAAAAATAGCGCGCGTGATTCATCATGTGGATCGCCGTCTCGCGATCCTCGATCCCAATATGCACGTGCAGCCCGAAAATCAAATTCGCCCGCGCCACCAGTTGCATATCCTCAACAATGTGCTTGTACCGGTCGTCGGGATAAATTTCCTGCACCCGCCAATCGGCAAACGGATGTGTCGCCACCGACGCCAGCCGCAGCCCGTTCTCCTTAGCCAGCCTCACAATATCGCGCCGCAGCATCTTCACTTCCGCTTTTGCTTCCTTGATGTTTTTGCAAACCCCAGTCCCCACTTCGACCACCGACTGGTGCATCTCCGCCTTCACCCGCTCCTGCAGGATCTTCTTTCCCTTCTCCAGCAGCTCGACCTGAATATGAGACTTCAGATCCCGTGTCTCCGGATCTATCGTCTGATACTCCTCTTCGATTCCGATACTGAAAGTAGGCTTCATGGCGTCATGGAGAAGTTCTGCGTCCCTGTGATCAAGCTTGTCATTCCGAGCGAAGCGAGGAACCTTGGTTTCGCCGGAAGCTCCCCGATTATTGCCCGCCTCATCCTTGCGCTTTCTTTGCACAAGGATGGGAACCGACAGCCTAAACAGTATAACAACCGCATCAAAGCATTCCGATCAGAAGCTGCTGGAACTCGAGCCGCCGATTCGACGCAGATGCTCATGTGGGACAGCTGCCGGCTGTCCGTCGAGCGCAACTCGACGCCTACTTCGCCACCTTCCCCCGCTTCCGCTCCGCTACCCACCCCGGCTCGCCCTTGCGTTTTTCCTTCACCGGAGTCCCATTCAAAAAACCAGCCCAGCGCAACTCCTTCGCTGGATTCTCCCCGCTCAGCGCCATCTTAACCGCCATCTCCGCCACGGCATTCACGATCCAGTCAAAATTCTCCTGCCCCACCGAAGTAATCTCCGCATCCGGCGCCGGATTCAGAAAATCAATCGCATAAGGCACTCCATTCTCCACGGCAAACTCCACCGTATTCAAGTCGTAGCCCAGCACGCGGCACAAAGTCACCGCGTCTTTTTCAATTCTGACCCTTAAAGCCTCTGACGACGGCGGCGGATTCCCCTTCACATACCGCTCATGATGCGGTGCCCGCGGATCGTACTTCATGATGTGTACTTTTTCCTGCCCCACTACATAGCACCGGTAATACTCCTCAAATACAACGCCATGCTGGAGCGTCATACACAAATCGCCGGTCTGGTTGTAATGCTGAAAAAATTCCTCCGGCGAGTGCACATGATAGACATGCTTCCATCCCCCGCCGGAATAAGGTTTCAGAAAAGCAGGGAAACCAACATAGTCAAACAGCTCCTGCCAGTTCAGCGGATACATTAAGTTCCGCATGGACTTGTCGGTAGTTCCCTCGGGATGCTTGTTGTGCGGCAGAATCACCGTCGGCGGTATCGCCACGCCCAGCTTGTGCGCCAGCGCATAATTAAAAAACTTGTCATCCGCCGTCCACCAGAATGGATTATTGACGACAATCGTCCCATGCAGCGCGGCGTTCTTCAAATACGCCCGGTAAAACGGAATGTCCTGCGAAATCCGGTCGATGATCACATCATATTTCTTCGGCTCGTCCATCCGAATCCCGCCGATCTTCACAAACTCCGCCGTAACCCCCTCAACCCCTAAGGAGTTAATCTTCTCGACGACCGCCGGCGGAAACGTATTCTCCATCCCAAACAAAATCCCAATCTTCTTCACGACACAATCTCCATTCCTAAATTGTCATCCTGAGCGAAGTAATTGGTTCACGAAGTGAACCAATTACGCAGTCGAAGGACCCCTGCACTCCTGGCCCTCTCAACCGCCGCTGCAAGGCGTTCTCCCCGTATCTTCGATGTGTGCGGCGAACGACTAACGACCGACGACCAACGACGCTTTTCAAAAATACTTTCCCGCCATACTCAGCCACAGCGGCCAGTCATGTTTCGAATTATCCCCGTAAACATCCAGCCAGTGCGGCACCGCCTTACTATTCAAAATCGCCGAAAGCTTCACATTCTGATCCAGACACATATCCCAATCCGCCGACCCCAGCACAATTTTCATCTGCCGGTAGCGGCTCAAAAACCAGTCGTCATTCTGATTCGGAAGACAGTCAGGAGGACAATTGAAGTAGCAGTCGTCGTCATAATACCCATCCAGAAACTGATGGATATCAAACGCCCCGCTCATGCTCACGCAATGCGTCACCACATCGGGATGTTTGAAGGCAAAATTCACCGCGTGATAAGCTCCAAAGCTGCATCCGGTCACCGCCAGCCGCGGCGTTTGATTCTTCCACCGGATAAACGGCACCATCTCGTGCAGAATGTAGCGCTCGTACTGCAAATGCCGCAACACACGCACCTTGGGATGCACACCCTTGTTGTACCAGCTCTCGCTATCGACTCCGTCCGGGCAAAATATCTGCAGTTCCCCGCGCTCGATCTTCGGCGCCAGTACGCCGATCATCCCCCGGTCTTCATACTCGAAGAACTTCCCCATGGAGGTCGGAAATACCAATAGCGGCGTGCCCGCATGGCCGAACACCAGCGCTTCCATTTCCCGGTGCAGTTCCTGGCTGTATCCTTTGTGATATTCGCGATTCATCGTGGATAAGCTGATCTTCCGTCCTCATTCTCGGTGGCCGAAGTATCTTACCTGAACCGGCAACGGTTCAAGCGCAATTTCGTCCTCGCGCTTCCCGTTTTGCTCCCGGCAGATGATATCGTAATACGAGATATGTCGCGGAAGTTCCCCAAGCTCGTCTCCCGCTCTGCGCCCGTCATCCTGCTCATGCTAACGCTCGCCGCCGCAGTCGCTTTCGCCGCCGTGAGTCATCTCGTTTCCCGCTATAACCTGAATCAGCAGGCCCGCGGCCGCCGCCTCTACCAGCAGGGACTTGCCGCCGCCGGTGCCAACCATTACGACGATGCGATCGCTGCTTTCCGCGCGGCCCTCACTTGCGATCCCGCCAACTCTCAGTACCAGCTCAGCCTGGCCCGCGCCCTGCGCGATAGCAACGATCCCCGCCGCCTCGACGAAGCTGAATCCTATCTCATCGCCCTCTGGCAGCGAACGCCGCAGGATGCGGCCGTCAATCTCGCTCTTGCTCGCGTCGCCGCCCACCGCGGCTCCATCGAAGACGCCACCCGCTACTACCATAACGCCATGTACGGAGTCTGGAACTCTGATCCTGACGCTAACCGCAATCGGGCTCGCATCGAACTCGTCCAGTTCCTGCTCAAGGAAAATGCCCCGGCGCAGGCCGAATCTGAAATCATGGCCCTCTCGACCTCCTTGCCGCCCGATCCCGCCGCACATCTTCAGGCGGCGCAACTTTTCGCGCAAGCTCAGGACTATGCTGGTGCGCTTGCCCAATATGAACAGGTTCTGCGGGTCGATCCCGGGAACGCAGTCGCCGAGGCCGGAGCCGGGGAAGCCGCATATCGTTCCGGCAACTACGTCACCGCTCAGCGCTATTTACAGCCTGTCGTAAATGCCAATCCACAGGACGCCAACTCTCGCCAGCTTCTCGAAACCGCCGAGCTCGTTCTACGTACCAATCCTTTCCACAGTCACATCTCCGACGCCGAACGTAACCGCCGCATCGTGGCCGCTTTCGCGCAGGCCGAAACACGTCTGGCTGAGTGTGCGCAGCAAACCGGAATCGACCTCCCCCCCCCCGCTGCCCCTGCTAGCACCAATGCGACGGCCGCCGCCTCGTCCTCCACCGCATCACCGCTTTCCAACCTGCAATCCCGTTGGACTTCCACTAACCCGGATCTCGCCCACCTTCACTCTGCCGGAGAAACCGACCTTCCGGATACCATCATGGACGTTGTTTTCCAGATCGAACGGCAGACCGCCGCCATCTGTGGCACACCGCAAGGCGATGATTTGGCGCTGCTCCTGATCTCCCAAAAGCGCGAGGCAGCCAGCCAATGAGTGACGTCGCCCCCACCAGTGCTTCTTCGGTTCCTTCGCCGCAAACTGCTTCCTCGCGACTGCAAGCTCCGCGCCGTCTGTTTTCCAGTCTCGAAGACGTCTTCCACGAGGAAGTATTTTTTCTCATTCTCTCCGTCTTTATCGGAATCTTCTCCGGCCTCGCCGTCGTCTGCTTCCGCCTCGCCATCGACTGGATGCACCTTGCCCTGCTCGGTCCGCTGCCGCAAAGCCACAGTTGGCGGCTGTTCGTCGTTCCGTCAGTGACCGGCCTGGTGGTGGCGGCTCTCGTGCTGCATGTCTTTCCCACCATCCGCGGCAGCGGCGTCAACCAAACCAAAGCAGCCCTCTACATCTTTAACGGATTCATCCCCTTCCGCACCGCGATCGGTAAATTCATCTGCGCCGCGCTGGCCATCGGCTCCGGTCAATCGCTTGGTCCCGAAGATCCTTCTCTTCAAATCGGAGCCAGCATCGCCTCCGCGCTCGGACGCCAACTCGAAATTTCGCGCGAGAAACTCCGCCTCATGGCTCCCGTCGGCGCGGCTGCTGGCCTGGCCGCCGCTTTCAACGCTCCCATCTCCGCCGTCCTTTTTGTCATCGAAGAAGTCATCGGACGCTGGAGCGCCGGCATCCTCGGTTCCGTCGTCCTCTCTGCCGTTTCCAGCGTCGTCATCGTGCGCTGGTTTCTCGGCAGCGAGCCGCTCTTCCGCATTCCCGTTACCACCTTCAAGCGTCCCACCGAACTCATCGCCTATGCCTTCCTCGGCATCGTCGGTGGCCTCGCTTCGGTCGCCTTCGCTAAATCGATCGGCTACCTGCGTCCGCGCCTCAAAGCTTTGCCGCGCTGGACGCAATATTTCCAGCCCGCGCTCGCCGGACTCCTCGTCGGACTCATCGCCTTCCTCGGTGCTCCGCAAATCATGGGCGCCGGATACGATTCCATGGACCAGGCCATGCACAGCCAGTTCACCTGGAAGTTTCTTGCCATCCTTGCGCTCCTGAAAATTATCGCTACTACTTTTTCTTTCGTCAGCGGCACTCCCGGCGGCATGTTCGCGCCCACGCTTTTCATCGGCGCCATGCTCGGAGGCGCCGTCGGTGACCTTGAGCGCATCTTTTTTCCGCACCTCACCGGTTCCACCGGAACCTACGTCGTGGTCGGCATGGGCGTCCTCTTTGCCGGATTTCTCCGTGTTCCCATGACGTCCGTTTTCATGGTCCTCGAAGTCAGCGGCAATTACGAAATCATCGTTCCCGTCATCGTCGCCAATACTTTCTCTTACCTCGTCTCGCGCGCCCTGCAGAGCATCCCCATCTTCGACCTGCTCACCCGCCAGGATGGTCTCATCCTGCCCTCGCTCGAGGAGGACCGCGAAGAAGCCATCCTCCGCGTCGAAGATGCGATGCTGCCTGCTCCCGCCACCATTCTCAGCGCGCAAGACTATGTGGACGCCAACGCCCGCCGCATTCAGGATTCCCCCGACGCCACGTTCCTCGTGCGCATGCATCCCAGCGGGTGGAACGTCATCGCTCGTGACCAACTACAGCGCCTTTTCCAGGAAGGCAAGGGCGAACTCACGCTCGCCTCCGTTCTCCCCGCTCAGTGCCTGCCCAGTCTCTACCCCGATCTCCCGCTGGATGCCGCTCTCCGCTACGTGAACGATTACCCGCTCGTCCCCGTCGTCAATCGCGCTAACTCGCGTCAGCTGGAAGGCGTCATCTCCCGCGACTCCGTCTTCAAAAAATACGGCAGCAGGCGCGCCGTCGAAGTGCCAAGCGCAACCTAATTTGGTGAGATTCTCATGTGGGGACAGCCGCCCTTCGACAGGCTCAGGGCAGGCTCCGGTTGTCCGTCGAGCAAAGCTCGACGCTTCTTGCCGCTCTCGTCATTGTGGATTCCCGAATGGAAGGATCGCCGGAAAGATTCCCCAGCCGCTGGAAGAAGTGAAGCTTCATTTCGCGCTCAGGGCGTGCCCGCTCGCTTATACCCCGTGTACTTAATGATCTCCTTCATGTGCACTGACCCTGCCTTGAAGTACAAAGTGTCGTCCGACCGCGTGTACGTGGGAAACCAATAGCGTCCATCCACCTGCTCGCGATACGTCACAAAAGTGGGATGCAACTCCGGCCGGTCGCGCTTCTTCACCTGCACCTTCTCCGGACCACTCTTGCCGCACACCTTCACGATCTGAAAATCCTGCGCGTCCACCCAGATTCGCCCTTGAAAATAGCGCTTGCCCTTTTCTTCTTTTTTCGGAACCACATGAAACTCATAAGTATCCAGGTCGTCCACATGCTGCTGTCCGTCGTAGGTCAGGTTGTACTGCGGCAGATCCTCGCTCGTCAGCATCAGCGGCATGAAGGTCCGGATATCCTCCATATCTTCCGCTGTCAGTTGAACTCCTCGTAACGAAGGCTGCGCCGCAAACGTCACTACCTCCTGCCGCCGCCCTTTGTCGTCATAGGAAACGGTCGTTACTTCATGAAACTCACCGGTCACATCTTTGCCGCTGAGCGTCTGCACCAGCACATCCTGCTTGTAGGTGTAATGAAGCCGTGCTTCTTTCGCGGCCGCCTCCGTCGCCCCCAACTTCTGGATCACATCCTGCACGCTCATCGTCTTCGGCGTAGAAGAATCCAGCGGCCCGTTCCCCTCGTCGCATTTGGTCTGCCCCCACAATCCCGCGGGCAGCAACGCAACCCACAAGCAAATCACGTACGTCTTCATGCAGCGCCCCTTTGCGCCTCCAGCGCGCCGAAAACATACACCCTGGCCTGCGAGTGTGCAAGTCCCGCGCGCGAATCCTTTCAAAACGGGCTATTGACGCCAAGGCCCGACCGCTATATTGTGGCCTCACCAAACGTGTTCGGGGCCCGTTCTTGGTAATGCAATCGCTCGGGGGAGTTGGAACGTGCTATTTCGTCGAGTAGTCTTGATCGCATGTTTTGCTGCGGCGGTGGTTCTGGCCGTTAGCAAGTATCGTCCTGTTTCGGTTTGCGCTGGCGAAATTCCGCCGGTCTCGCCTGAAGAACTCAAGATGACGAGCGAGCCGCTGGCTCCCGGAGCGCCAGCCATCATCCTGTACCGCCAGGTCGACCGTGACGACAACGGCCATACCTCTCACGAAGACAACTACGTCCGCATCAAAATCCTCACCGAAGAAGGGCGGAAGTACGGCGACGTCGAGATTCCGTTCATCAAGGGCGGCAACGACGTCGTGCATTTGCGCGCCCACACCATCAGGCCTGACGGCTCGGCTGCCGAATTCGACGGAAAGGTCTTCGAGAAATCGATCGTGAAAGCCCGTGGGCTGAAGTATCTTGCGAAAACCTTTACCCTTCCGGACGTGCAAGTGGGCAGCATCATCGAGTATTCCTACACGTATGATTTCAAAGAGTACGCCCTCTACAGCTCGAATTGGATCCTGAGTCAGGAGCTTTTCACCCGGGCTGCGAAATTTTCGCTGAAGCCCTACGTCGGCAGCTTCCAAAACCCATTCACAGTGCGCTGGAGGCCGTACCTGCCGCCAGGCACGAATCCCCCTCAGGAGGGCGCTGCGGACCATATTATCCGGCTGGAGGCGCACAACATCGCCGCTTTTCAGGTCGAAGACTTCATGCCGCCTGAGAACGAACTGAAGGCGCGCGTCGACTTCGTCTACAGCGACGAGCCTTTCGAGAAAGACGTGGACAAGTATTGGAAGAAGGTCGGAAAGAAGTTGAACGGCCAGGTAGATGGTTTCGTAGACAAGCGGAAAGCGATGGAAGAGGCGGTGGGGCAAATCGTTTCGCCGAACGACCCGCCGGAGGTGAAGCTGCGAAAGATTTACGACCGGGTACAGCAGTTGCGCAACACTTCGTACGAACTGGAAAAGACGGAGCAGGAACAGAAGCGCGAAAAGGAAAAAGCGCCGGTCAACGCCGAGGAGGTGTGGAAGCGGGGCTACGGGAGCGGAAACGATCTTACGTGGCTCTATCTCGGGCTGGTGCGCGCCGCCGGGTTTGAAGCCTACGGAGTATATGTATCGGACCGCCGCAACTATTTTTTCTCAGCCCAATCCATGGACCGCAACAAGCTGGATTCCAACGTGGTTCTGGTTAAGCTCAATGGGAAAGATCTTTATTTCGATCCCGGAGCCGCATGCACCCCGTTCGGGCTTTTGGAATGGTCAGAAACGGGTGTTACGGGGTTGCGGCTCGATAAGGAGGGCGGAAGTTGGATTCAAAGCACGCTTCCGCAAAGCTCAGAATCCAAGATCGAGCGCAAGGCAAAATTGAATCTTTCCGAGACGGGCGATCTGGAAGGGAAGCTCACTGTCACGTACACCGGTCTGGAAGGAATGAACCGGCGCGTCGAAAAACTTCACAGCGATGAGGCGGACAGAAAAAAATACCTCGAAGACGAAGTAAAGGAATACGTCCCAGTGGCGGCGGAGGTGGACCTTACCAACCAGCCCGATTGGAAGAGTTCTTCGCAACCCCTGGTAGCGGAGTTCAATGTGAAGATTCCGGGCTGGGTTTCGGGAGCAGGGCGCCGCGCGTTGCTGCCGGTGGGGCTGTTCAGCGCCCCGGAAAAACACATTTTTGAACACACCAACCGTGTGCATCCTATCTATTTTGAATTTCCGTTGGAAAAGGTGGACGACATCACTATCGATCTACCCCTTGGCTGGCAGGTGCAGAGCTTGCCCGCGCCGCAAAATCAAGACGGGCACGTGGTGGCTTACAACCTGAAGGCGGAGAAAGACGTGAACTCCCTGCACCTGACGCGAAAGGTTACGGTCGATTTCCTGATGATAGACGCGAAGTACTATCTGGCATTACGGAATTTTTTTCAAGTAGTGAGGACCGGCGATGAAGAGCAAATTGTTTTGCAACCCGGAACCGCCAGCGCGAGCAATTAGCTGGCCGGTGGCGTTGTTTGCGCTCTGGGTTGTCGGTTGCGTTCTGTCCTGCGTGCCCCAAGCGTTAGCGGGTGGAGACGCGCCCCCGTGGATGGATGCCTTGGTCAATGTACCATTGCCCGCCTACGACGATAAGACTGACGCAGTGCTGCTGTATTCCGAGACCAACGTTACGGTTATTTCGGGCGACAAGATCAGGACGCAAGTGCGCGAAGCTTATAAGATCCTTCGACCAAACGGTCGTGCGCACGGGACCGTGGCTGTCTACTTCAATCCGCAGAGGAAGATCAAGAGCCTGCACGGATGGTGCATTCCAGCGCAAGGCAAAGACTACGAAGTTAAGGATAAAGACGCCATTGAAGTATCGCCCAATACCGAGGGGAGTGAACTGATCTCGGACACGAAGTACAAGGTCGTGCGCATTCCAGCGTCCGATCCTGGAAGCATCGTCGGCTACGAGTACGAAGTAGAATCGCAGCCGCTATTTTTGCAGGACATCTGGAGCTTTCAGGAAACAGATCCCGTGCGGGAGAGCCACTATTCCCTGCAACTTCCCCCGGGATGGGAGTACAAATCCTCGTGGCTGAACCACGCCGAGGTTCATCCCACGCAGTCTGGAAACAATTCATGGCAGTGGGCGGTAAGCGATATTAGCGGGATCAGACATGAGCCTCTCATGCCTCCGTTTCAGGGAGTCGCCGGACAAATGATCCTATCGTTTTTTGGATCCGAGGGGCCGACCCTGAAGGCGAACACAGACTGGAACACGATGGGAAGATGGTACTTCAACCTGATCGGCGAACGGGTGGACGCCTCCCCGGAGATCAAGCAGCAAGTGCTGGCATTGACTGGCTCAAGAACCACCACCTTGCAGAAGATGCAAGCGATTGGCGAATTCGTGCAGCACGATATCCGCTATGTGGCGATTGAACTGGGTATTGGAGGAATGCAGCCGCATGCGGCACCCTATGTATTCTCGCATCGCTATGGAGACTGTAAGGACAAGGCGACTCTAGTGCGTTCCATGCTGCGTGAAATCGGTGTGGAGTCCTACCACGTGGTGATCAACGCCGAGCGCGGCTCGGTGACCCGTGAGATGCCGGCGCACAATGGGTTTAACCACGTGATTACGGCCATCAAACTGCCGGACGGCATGGTCGATTCCTCGCTCATTGCCACCGTGCAGCATCCCAGGCTGGGCCGAATTCTATTTTTCGATCCAACGAACGATCTGATCCCATTCGGCCAACTGCCCGGCTATCTGCAAGCTAACTACGGGTTGCTGGTGACGCCGGACGGAGGCGAGTTGATTGAATTGCCGCAGCAACCGCCCACGATGAATAGTATCCAGCGTACGGCCCAGCTGACTCTCGATCCGACCGGCATGTTGAAAGGTGAGGTAAAGGAGGTGCGTTTGGGCGAACGTGCATCTTCGGAACGTTGGCGGTTGCGCACGGTCACCAAAGACACTGATCGCATTAAACCGATCGAGGAACTGCTGGCCAATTCGCTCGCTAGCTTCCATCTTACTCACGCCAGCCTCGTCAATTTTCAGCAAACCGACCAACCCTTCGGCTTCAACTATTCGTTCGAGTCTCCGAACTACGCCAAGACTGCCGGCAACCTGATCCTGGTGCGGCCTCGCGTCATCGGAAGCAAAGGCTTGGGATTCCTGGAGACCAAAGAACCGCGGAAGTTCCCCATTGAATTCGAGGAACCGACGCGCGATACGGACACTTTCGAAATCACCATTCCGCCCGGATATGTTGTTGATGACTTGCCTCCGCCGGTCGATGCCGACTACGGTTTTGCCAGTTATCACTCGAAGACGGTGGTGAACGGCAATGTCGTCGACTACACGCGCACGTTTGAAGTGAAAGAACTGAGCGTACCCGTCAGCAAAGCCGACGACCTCAGAAGGTTTTACCGCATTATCGCCGGAGATGAACGGAACACGGTGGTCCTCAAGCCGTCGCCTTAGACGAAATGCACCGTGAGTTGCGAAGCGTCCTAAGTGGCATCGTAAGCTCGTTTCGGATGCCGCCGCTCCCATGCCGTCAGCAAAATCCATTGACAAGCTGCGTCGAACCGCGCTACAGTCTTTTGTCCTTCTTCCTCCTCCTCCTGGCAAAACATACGAACTTGCTTGGAGCATTCTGATGCGCTGGTTTCCTATCAAATCGACCGCCGTAGTGGCCACTCTCTCGCTCATTATCCTTCTCGCTGGCGCATCCGCCGCGGCAGATCATGGCAAAATCCTGTACGCCTTCAA
>Ga0302325_10001825_pt1 | contig 53430 bp, 51 predicted proteins | sample Palsa_T0_2_FD_201948 | JGI IMG/M metagenome (GOLD analysis project Ga0302325, IMG submission 201948) | Peat permafrost microbial communities from Stordalen Mire near Abisko, Sweden - Palsa_T0_2 | ecosystem: Environmental > Terrestrial > Soil > Palsa > Peat permafrost | place: Sweden: Abisko...
AGCGTTTAATTATCTACGAGCGAAGATCGAAGGGGCTGGGGTGTTTGTTCTGCTGCTCGGTAACCTTGGGAGTCATCACACGAATATTCCTGTGGAAATCTTCCGGGGCTTCGTGGCAGCCGACCACCTTGCTCCAATGATCGTCATCAATGACCAGGACGTGAAGGCGGCATGGTCATTCACAGCGCTGCATGAGCTTGTTCATCTCTGGCTAGGCAGCACGGGCATTAGTGGCACAGACACGACGGACAGGATAGAACAGTACTGCAATGATGTTGCCGCTGAAATTCTTCTGCCGGTGGACGATTTGGAAACGATCTCGAACCTGAGCTCATTCGAGGCGGCACTGAAGGGTATAGCCGCATTCGCAGAGCAGTGGCGCGTGAGCCGTTCGATGGTTGCCTATAAGCTGTATCGGACCGGAAGGATTGGGCATTCGACCTGGAGCAAACTGAGCGGCAAATTCCACGACGATTTCTTAAGCTTCAAACAAGAGAAGTCGGACAGACAAAAGGCATCGGAAGGCGGTCCGAACTACTACGTAGTGAAACGCCACCGTGTTGGCTCGGCCCTCTTGGGTCTCGTGCGTCGTGCCCTAGACGATGGGAACATCACATACACCAAGGCCAGCAGAGTCCTTGGCGTAAAGCCAAGAAATGTGGAACCTCTCTTATCCTCTGGGATGATTCGAGGTCGCCGCTAAGAGTGCTTTATCTATTCGATGCGAACGTGCTGATCACGGCCAACAACACGTACTACCCCATCGATCAGGTCAAAGAATATTGGGCATGGCTCCAATATCAGGGCGCGGCTGGAAACATCAAGCTCCCTGCCGAAATCATGGACGAGATTCTGGCCGGTCAGAATAATCAAAAGGGCAGGAAAAATGAAGACCTCCTACTCACTTGGATAAAGCAGCCCGAACTCAAAAAGGCGTTGTTACTGGATGAACAGGTAGACCCCGGGTTGGTAGCGGCGGTGATAGAGCGTGGATACGCCGTTGACCTCACAGATACTGAATTGGAAGAAATCGGGCGTGATCCATTTCTCATCGCCTATGGCATGGTCAGTACTGATCGGTGCGTGGTTACGAACGGAGGTGTCGAGCCCGAGCAAAAAACGCCAGAACCGAAAAATTCCAGACGTTTGTGGGACCCTCGGCGTCGAGTGTTGTACGCCGTTCAAAGTGAATCGCGACTTAAGTTTTAAGACGGACTGGAAGCCGTGATAGCCGCGGCGTTTGTTATCTCGTTGGCGAATCGGTGCGGTTTCCTGGCGAGAAATCCCCTTCGCGTGAGGAAAGCGTGTGCGCGTTGGCCGCGAGTCACAGATTGAACAGACTTGAATGCAAATGGAAATGTTAAGGTAATTTCCGGATAAGATTTTCCGTCGCCTTATTTACGGACATGACCGCGCGTTCGTAGTCTTGAGAGTCTGTTAGATCGGGGCGTTTTCCATTCCACGCCATTTCCCAGATGGCCCTCAACAGGGTGAAGAGAAACCGCAGCAGGACATCCACCTGGGCTGTACTGGTTTTCTGAAACTTCGCAAAGATCTGATCGTCCGTCTCCATTCCCCTGTGGGCGAAAAACGAATGCCTGATAGGTTGGTAAATCTTCTTGAAGGTTTCGCTGTGGGGGTTCAGGTCGGATTTTAACGACAAGAGATCGTTGACACCCGGCTCCCATGCACTGTTTATGAAGTCTTCGACCCAGGGTGGTGCTGGCCTTGCCATTGTCGACATCTTCCGTGCACGAAGGGCGGTCTTTGAAAAGAAGCCTGGATTTGCTGCGGTCATATCCAAGAGTTTGTAGATGGAATACACATCGCGGCGCGGATCAAACAGGCGGGCGAAAGCGATGAAGAATGTCGTTTGGAGTGCGTAAGCGTTCAGGGTCCAGAAATCTGCGTCCTTGTTGATTCTAGTCAAGACATCTGGGTTCTCTTTCGCGAGGTTTTCAATGGTGAGATAGGTCTGGTTGCTCTTGATCGCAGCCTCGACATCTCCGTAAATCAGTTTGTAAATCCGCCAGTATTCCTCTTCTGTCAGCATTGCGCGCGATCTCCGCCCTGCCATGGCCTCTAACGTAACAGTTTTACATTCGCTTGATTTCGGCTATCATCGCACGCAATGAGCCATTTTACGAACCCGATTAGTATTGATAAACCTCTTGTCGTTAACAAAAGCGACACGACACACATCAGCTCACCGAGCAAAGCTAAGCTCGCAGCTCACACCAACAGCATTCCAGTCCAGCCTTTCCACTGCGCCATAATTTAGGGTGGGTCACGCTAGCGGGCATGAAGAAATCCGAAGCCGTAGAAACTCTCGACATCGATGCCCACGAGGTGCGCATTACGCACCCCGACAAACTGTATTTCTCCAGAGCCGCCAAAGTCACCAAGCTTGACCTGGTCAATTACTTTCTCTCCATTGCGCCGGGTGCCCTCAATGGCATTCGCGATCGCCCCATCGTCCTTAAACGCTTCGTAAACGGCGCCGAAGAGGAACCTTTCTATCAAAAACGCGCATCGGCCGATCTTCCTGCTTTCCTCCGCACAGTGGAACTCTCATTCCCGTCCGGCCGTACCGCCCAGGAACTTGTTGTCGACAATCGGGCCGGCCTTGCGTGGATCGTTAACCTCGGCTGCATCGAACTTCATCCGCATCCGGTGCGCTCCGCCGATCTCAACCATCCCGATCAACTTCGCATTGATCTCGATCCTGGCCCCGGCATCAATTGGGACAGCGTCCGTAAAGTCGCTCTCGATGTCAACGCCTTTCTCTCTGAAAACCGTCTCCAGGGTTGGCCCAAAACCAGCGGCTCTCGCGGTATGCACATCATCGTCTCCATCCAACCGCGCTGGACTTTCACGGAAGTCCGCCGCGCGGCCCTTGCCGTATCCCGTGCCATCGAAAAACGCATGCCCGGCATGGCCACTTCTAAGTGGTGGAAGGAGGAGCGTCACGGTGTCTTCCTCGACTACAACCAAAACGCCAAAGATCGCACCACCTGCTCTGCTTATTCCGTCCGCCCTGTTCCCGATGCGCGGGTTTCCACGCCTCTCCATTGGAATGAAGTGGCGGACTGCGAACCCGCCGATTTCACCATCTTCACAGTTCCAGATCGCTATGCGAAACTGGGCGACCCTCACGAAAATATCGATCACTCTCCCGGTTCTCTTGAAAGGCTCCTAGAGCTCGCCGCTGCTGACGAAGCCGCCGGCGTAGGTGACGCTCCCTGGCCGCCTCATTTCCGTAAGATGGAAGGCGAAGTACCGCGTGTCGCTCCCTCACGCGCCAAATCCGCCGCCAAGCCCAAGCGGGAGAAAGTGCCGTTGCTGGTTATCGCCCATTCACCCGACAAACAAGCCGCCCTTGCAGGGTTAGAACGCTGGAAAGCGAAGCACGCAGAAGTTGTGGAGCACCTTCTGCCGGAAGACATCCTGGTCGACTCCATGCGCGGCCGCTCCTCTGTCTGGACGCGCATTCGCATCAATCTCAAGAATGTACCCGAAGCTCTTCGACCTGCCCAACAAACTCCCGACCCGGACGATGATCCGACCCGAGCTTGGCGTGAACATCTTGCTCGAAAACGCGCGGCGAAGGAAGCGGCGCACTAAGTGAACTAACCGACCAAGCCGAAAATTTGCGCCAGTTCGTGCGGAGGTACAACCTCCAATTGCGCATACGTGCAATCACCCGGCTTTTTATCGAACCGCCATCTGCGAAACTGCGCAATGTGCCGAAAGCGGTCACGTTGCATGTGGTCATACGCCACCTCCGCTACCAGTTCCGCACGCACGGGTTCCCACGAAAGATCTTTGCCAGTGCTCCAACGGCTCTGCGCTCCGGGCATCCGCTGTCCGGCGTCCAAAGCTGCCCACTCCTTCCAGGGATGGTCCCGCAACGCATCCTTGCGATATAGTTCCAAGAACTCTGCCAGCTCTCTTCGTGTCCCCACTGAAAAACTGGAACACACACCCACATGCTGGAGTTTTTCCTCATTGTTAAACAGCCCCAGCAAAAGCGAGCCGACTCCACTCTCCACCTTCTTGTGCCAGCGGAATCCAGCCACCACACAGTCGCAATCGCGCTCATGCTTCACCTTGAACATGGTGCGCTTATTCGGTTCATAGACGCCGTCCGGTGACTTTGCCATCACGCCGTCGAGCCCAGCGCCCTCAAAGCGCTTGAACCAATCCGCCGCGACGGCGCGATCTGTCGTCGCCGGCGTCAAATGAATCGGCGCTCCCACTCCACTCAACATATTCTGCAGCGTTTCTCGGCGCGTTCGAAAGGGCTCATTCTGCAAATCGTGCGCGCCCTCACAAAGCAAATCGAAGAACACCACTGCCGCCGGACTCTTTTCCGCCAGCAAGTTCACTCGCGACGCCGCGGGATGGAGCCGCAACTGCAATTCATCGAAATCGAGTGAGCCACCCTTGACAATCACAATCTCGCCATCAGCCACATAGCGCATCGGCAACCCGCGCCGCAACGGTTCGAGCAATTCGGGAAAATAGCGGTTCAGGGGTTTCTCGTCCCGGCTTTGAATCAGAACTTCATCTCCATCGCGAAATACAATCGCGCGGAAACCATCCCACTTCGGCTCGTAAATCCAATTCTCGCCCGCCGGCAGTTCTTGTATTCGCTTCGCGAGCATCGGCAAGACCGGCGGGCTCACGACAAGTTCCACCCGGTCATAATATCCTGCATTTGAAAGGAGCTTTTCAGTTTCATTTGCCCGCGCCGCCGTCCCATATCTTTCTACTCTCTCCCGCAAAAGCCGGGGGACGCCGCTATTCCATCCTCACAAGCGACAAAGCCAATTTCGAGCTCGCCCTCAAATTCCGCGCGGGGTCCGCCACGCTCGGCGAAATCTACAGCTTTATTAGCGGTTTGTATTTCAGAGGGAAAATAGCCTATGCGTGCGCTTTCGGCGCGGCTCCGCTCCAATCGTCGGGTGCTTTCGTGATTGTGCCCGGCCACGGCCTGCTCCCGCCCGAAACGGTCTTCACCCTGGAACAGCTCCGAGCCACCGCGCAAATCGACGTTGACGAAGACAATCCCGTCCACCATGATGCTCTGCTCGCCGCCGCAGCGTCGCTCGACCGCGTCACGGATCAACAATGCTCGTTCGTGCTTCTAGGAAGTGTTGCCAGCGGCAAGTACACAACGGCCTTGCTCAAAGTGCTCGACCACCGCCTGCTGTTTCCCGCCGAATTCGTCGGACGCGGCGATATGAGCCGCGGCGGGATCATGCTGCGCAGTGCAGTGTCAGGTCAGGAACTTACCTATATACCTGTAAGCGGCGCGCAACTTCGAGGACCGCGCCCCGCGCGGCTCGATCCTAAGCAGCGAACGAAGTACGAGCTGTAGTTCAGGGGCGGAGACGTTGTGCTCGCTCTTACTTCTTCTCTTCCAGTTCCGCGACTCGGCGCTCCAGCGCCCGCAAGGTCCGCAGCATTTCCGGCAAACGGGAAAACGCCGCCGACGCTCGCAGCCAGACGCGCGAATCGAAGGCCGGCGATCCGCTGACGACCGCTCCTTCCGCTACATCGTGCCCCACACCCGACTGCGCCCAAACAATGGCATTCTTGTGAATCGTGATATGACCAGACGAGCCGGTTTGCCCCGCCATGACGACGTTCTCTTCGAGTACGGTACTGCCGGCCAGTCCGGTTTGACCGCAGATGATGTTGTCTTCTCCCACAACGCAGCCGTGGCCGATCTGGCAAAGGCTGTCGATTTTGGCGCCGCGCTTCACGCGCGTTTCGCTCAGAGCGCCGCGATCCACCGAAGTCAGCGTCTGGATCTCCACATCGTCTTCAATGACGGTAATGGCCGCTTGCGGAATCTTGTATTGCGTGCCTTCGTTCGTCTTCGCGAAACCAAATCCATCGCCGCCAATGGCCACTCCGTTATGTAGCGTGACCCGATGGCCTATGTGGCAGAATTCGCGCACCGATACATGAGAGTGCGCCGTGAAATCGTCTCCGATGCTGCATCCTTGATAAATCACCGCATGCGGATGCAACGTAACATTGGCACCGATGGTCGTATGTTCTCCTACTACGGCAAACGGGCCGATGGACGGGTTCGCGCCAATGATCGCAGTCTCGGCAACGAACGCCAGCGGGTGGATTCCGGGTTGCGGTTTGGGCACTTGATAAAAGTAGCCGAGAGCCCGTGCGAAATCGTGATACGGGTTTTGGGAAACCAGCGTAGCGCCTGAAAAACCCTTGATGGGTTCGGCAGCGATCATCGCCGCGGCGCGGCAGTCCTTCGCTTTCGGCGCATATTTCAAGTTGGCCAGGAATGTGAGGTCTCCAGGGCCGGCTTTTTCGATTGTCGAGAGCGCATGAATGGCAAGATCCGGCGGGCCGCTGAGCTGGCAGCCTAGCAACTGGCTCAGCTGCGCTGCGCTGAAAGAAGACATACTACCCTTCTGCCACGACCGGATTGACCAATTCGCCAATGCCCGGGATTCTCACCGTCACTTCTTCGCCGGGACGCAGGAAGCGTGGAGGCTTGCGCGCTACTCCGACTCCAGCTGGGGTGCCTGTCGAAACAATGTCGCCGGGTTCTAAAGTGAATACGCTTGAGAGAAAGGCGATCAGGTCGGGAATCTTGAAGATCAGTTCGCGCGTGTTGGAATTTTGCAAAATCTCGCCGTCGATTTCGAGCTGGATATCGAGGCTATGCGGATCGGCAACTTCGTCCGCCGTGACGATCCAAGGACCCATGGGCGCGAAGGTATCAAAGGTCTTGCCCATGAGCCACTGGGTTGTGGCGCGCTGGTAATCGCGAGCGGAAACGTCATTGATCATGGTGTAGCCGAAGATATGCTTCTGCCACTCTGCGGCTGCGATATGCCGCCCGCCTGTGCCGATCACGAAAGCGAACTCGGCCTCGTAATCGGGCGATTTGGATACTTTCGGCAAAACAATATCATCGCCAGGACCAATGACGGCGGTGGCGAACTTATTGAAGATCGTCGGAACATCGGGAATCTGCGAGCCGGTTTCCGCCGCATGGTCGCGATAATTCAGACCCACGCAGATCAGTTTGCGTGGGCGCGGTATGGGCGCGAGCAAGTTCACAGATTTGAGGGGGCGCGTATTCTCGCTAGCAGCGCCGGCGGCGAATGCTTCAGCCTTAGCGCGGCCCGCGGCGCCGGCTTCAATCAGCTCGAGGATAGAAGAGAAGCCAACGGCGGATAGATCGACCACGAGATCGTTTGTCGTGAGCAGACCAGGACGGGCTTTCCCGCCGAATTCAAATGTTACGAAGCGCATGTAAGCAGTGTAGACCTTGCTCGGTTTACGCGCGAACCAAAGCTAGACTGGGCTGGTGAGACGCATCCATGCAAACGAGCGGTAAAGTTCTGGTGACCGGCGCGTCGCGGGGGATTGGCGCGGCCACCGCTTTGAAGCTGGCCGAACGCGGCTATGATGTGGCGCTGAATTACCGCAATAAGGGGCCGCGCGCCGAGCAAGTGGCAATGCAGATCGGAGCCTTGGACCGACGGGCTGTTCTAGCGCAAGCCGATATTACGAACGAAAGCGAAGTGATCGCCATGCTGCGCGTAGTGGAGCGCGAGTTCGGACATCTGGATGCGCTCATTCTGAATGCCAGCGGCGGTTTGGAAGCGGGCAAAGCGGAAGATTACGCCATGACACTCAATCTCACGGCGCAGATGATCGTAGCCCAAAACGCGGCACCGCTGTTGAGCGCGCGCGGGCGCATCGTCTTTGTGACCAGCCATTGGGCGCATTTCTACGGCACGAAACTAGTGATGCCGGCGTATGAGCCGGTGGCGAAAAGCAAGCGTGCCGGCGAAGATGCCTTGCGCGAGTATTCAAAAGAACTGGCGGAGCGAGAGATTTCGCTGGTGGTCGTGAGTGGCGATGCGATTGAAGGGACGATCACTCCGAAACTATTGGAGCGCAAAAGCCGTGGAAAATTTGCGGCGCCGCCAATAGCATCCCGCATTTTGCCAACGGTGGATGAATTTGCCGAAGCGATTGCGACGGCCTCGGTGGGCCGGACGCTCCGCAACGGTGAGACGATTTTTGTGGGCTCAACCGATTGGTAAATCGGCCAGCCTACGACGTTCTCGTCTTGGCGATTTCCGGCGCCTCTTCGCTGGCGGGAAGGCCAGCCTCCGGCACCAAATAGTATTTGGTTAGCCCCTCTTTCAAGATTCGTAATGCGTCTTCCGGGGTATCGGCAAAACCAAATAGATTCAAGTCCTCGGGCGCAATCATGCCGTATTTCACCAGCGCTTCGAAATTCAAAATCTCTCGCCAGTAGTCCGATCCATAAAGCAAGATGAGAATTTTGTTTTCGAGTTTCTTGGTTTGCGCCAACGTCAGAATTTCCGTCATTTCATCCAGCGTGCCAAAGCCTCCCGGGAAAACCACCAAGGCCTTCGCCAGATAAGCGAACCAAAATTTGCGCATGAAGAAATAGTGGAATTCGAAAGAGAGGTCTGGCGTGATGTATGGATTGGGCCGCTGTTCGAACGGCAGGCCAATGTTGAGGCCAATCGTCTTGCCGCCCGCGTCACTGGCGCCGCGGTTGGCGGCCTCCATAATGCCGGGGCCACCCCCTGAACAGATGACGAAGCGGCGGCTCTTGACATGATCGGGAGATCCTGGCCTCGACAGGGATTCGGACCAAACGGTCAAGGAGCGCGCCAGTTCCCGCGCTTCGCGATAATAGCGCGCCAACGGGCCGTTTTCATCGACTCGCGCGGAGCCGAAAAAGACGATGGTATCGTGAATCTTTTCGTCCTGAAAATGGGCCAAGGGCCACAAATATTCGGACAGGAATCGCAGTGGACGCGACTCCGGGCTTTGTAGAAATGCCTCTTCCCGGTAAGCCAGCGGGCGGCGCAACGAATCGTTTGCGTTAGTGGGCAATGGTTCCTCGTACGGCGGCAAACACGATTGTAGCGCCGGAGACGCGTTTGCCGGAAAGCAGCTAGAAATGAAACTTCGCTGCCACTTGAACCAACCTGGGAGCAGCTGCGCTGACAACCCGCCCAAAATTGGAGTCATTCACTTCCCCGTCGACTGAGGCGGGCCCGTAAAACTGGGCATGATTGAATACGTTGAACGCCTCAACGCGGATGTCGAAGGATTTCGATTCCGTCAATCGCACCGTCTTGCTGATTTGCATGTCGAAGTTTTCGATGCCGGGCCCATGAAAAAACCGGCGCGCCGCGCTACCCAATTGCCCGAGTGTCTCGAGCGAAAAGGCGCTGGTATTGAATTCAGGGTTACCATTGCGCGGATTTGTATTGATCTCGAGAGGGCCTCCCGAATACTGCGGAGTATCAAGCAATTGATTGTTGACGCCATTGCCCAACGTCCCTAAAAGCGATCGATCCGAATCGTCGAACAACGTGACTGGGAATCCAGTGCTAAAGCGTGTTGTTCCGGTCAAACTCCAGCCATCCGTAAGCCGGTTGCTCCGAAAGAAGCGATCAAAAGGCAGGGCATAGGTATAGGTGGCCACGAAGTTGTGAGTCATGTCCCAGGAAGAGATGACCCTGGTGAGGCTGGCATTGAACGGGTTAGTCTGCTCGCCGATATTCGACGCCTGGTCGATTGACTTCGAATAGGTATAGCCCACCAACAGGGTCCCACGCGTGCCGGCATTGAAACGCAGGTTCGCTTCCAGAGCGTTGTAGTTTGAATTGCCGACCGATTTTTGAGCTGTGGTGGAACCGAAGTTTGGCCCTAAGCCGACTCTCGTCCCTCGGTATGTTTTGCCCGATGAAGATATATAGGGAGCATCCTCGCCGAAAGGCCCACAGGTGGAAGTCCCCGGCGCTACTTCGTTTGGCTGACTGAGACTGAGACAGAGCGCTGGATTCCCGAGGTTCGCGGGCACTAAAACAAGCAGATGGTGACCTTCATTTCCCACGTAGCTCACTGTCAGTAGAGCAGCCTTGGCCACTTGCCGCTGGATGGAGAACATGTAATTCTCGGTGTACGGCACATCATTCCGGTAGTAGAAATAAGGATCGGCGCTGATGGGCGTGACAGCCGCAAAATCGAAACCGGTATACGGATTTCTTGCCGACACGTTGTGTGGAGGGAAATTCAACGGAAACGGATCGGTGTTCTCCACGCCGTTCGCCGCGCTAATGAACGGGGTCGAAAAGAGGGGCGGCTGAGGACTTAGATAGTTGTATCCATAGGGAGGAACTCCGTACATGATTCCCGCCGTCAGGCCCGGAAACGCGGTATAAAAGATTCCGTAGCTGGCTCGGATGCTGGTCTTAACGTTCGGCGAGTAAGCGATACCAATTCTGGGGGCAAAGTTATGATACTTCGAAGGTGATAGCGTGGAAGCAATTCCTGGATCGCCGGGAACCACCAGTCCGTTCATCGCATTCGGATAGAGGACCGATTGCTCGCCGGGAACAATCGTTTGGATTTGATTGTATTTCTCCCACCAAGGCATGATTAAATCCCAGCGAACTCCCAGATTTACCGTTAGGTTAGGACGCGCATGCCAGCTATCCTCCAAGAACGCTCCCCCATAGCGGTTCCGCAAATAAAAACTCTGACCAGACGTCTGAGTGAAATTGCTCGGAAATCCGAGTAGGAAGTCGGCGAAGGCCGATCCCGTCTCAGTGCCGTCGATGTTGAAGGTTCCGTTGAAGGTGGCATTCGGGTATTCGTTCACTTGATCGGCGTGGAACTGACCGCCGAATTTCAGGGCGTGCGCGCCCACTACCTTGGAAACAGTGTTACTAAGGAATAATGTGTTATTCCACTGATTGACGTTTGTAATGGGAACGCCGATCACAAACGAAGGGAAAACAATATTCTCTACGCCTTCGAATTGAGGCGCCTGGACCACGATGCCCGGAGCCCCAACACCAGTTACAAAGCCCTGCGATTGCAGACTGACGCCTAAACCACCTTTCGGCTTACCGATGTCGTTTGCATTGCGCAGAAAGCCCACGTGGAATTCATTGAAGGCCGTTGCTCCCAAAGTTTCGGTGTCGCCTATGGTGAACATTTGCGCCTGACCGATCGTCAAGGCGTCAAAACCGGGAATGCTGGCGCCCCCTTGTCCACCGGGATATGGATTGTCCAACCGATAGTTATCGAGGAAATAGTAGCCGTTGATCTGCCCGAAGCGGGTATTCGCGTCGATCCGGCCTGATGCTTTGTCGTCTCTGACTGTTTCCGGATAAGCCGACGTGGCGAAAAGATCGCTGCCAATATTCGGCGAAGGAATGTATTTCAGCAGATTCGTGGCGGGAGCAGACCAGGCACTCATGGGAATCTCGGCATTGGGAAGTACACACACTGCGGACGTCGTGCATCCCGGCGTGTAATACGGCTCGCCCTCCGTGACCTTGTAGCCAAGCTTTTGCGTGAGGAGGCTGGCCGTGTACGACCCACTCACCGTTCCGGTCAATGAACTGGCAATGTCGCTGAAATTGCCGGAGCGCTCCTGCTCAGAAAGCACAGGCGTCTCGGCCGAGGTAATGCCTTGCACAGTGCGTGTCCCTTGATAATCGGCGAAGAAAAATAATTTCTCCTTCTTGATCGGTCCTCCCACAGTTCCGCCGAACTGATTTTGCCGGAAAGCCCCGCGCGTGCTGTCAAAATAGTTTTTTGCATCCAGATCGGTGTTCCGCAGGAACTCAAAAGCATCGCCGTGGAAGGCATTGCTTCCGGACCTCGTAACGACGTTGATCATCCCGCCGTTATAATTGCCGTATTCGGGATCGAAGTTGTTGGTGAGAACGCGAAACTCCAGTATGGAGTCCAGATTGGGAATCACCGAAGTTCCGCCGTTCATGTGCTCCTGCACATCGGTGGCATTCACCATAAACCCGTTGGCCGATTCGCGCTGGCCATCAATCGAAACGTTTCCCGGATTCAAATCGCCGGAAGGATTGATCGTCCCCGTAACGCCTGCCATGATCACGGAGGTCGGCGTGAGCGTAGTGACGGGGCTAACGCCGGGTTGAATGGCGAGCAGATCGGTATAGCTGCGGCCGTTCAGCGGCACCGCCTCAATCTCTCTGGCCGAAACGACTTCGCCCAAGTGAGTCGCCACGGTATCGGGCTGCGTTTCAATGGTTTCCTCGGTTGCGGTCACGGTAACCGTCTCCGATCTTTGGCCAACTTCGAGAAGCGCATCGACGCGCAGTGCGGCATCCGCATCGACCGCCAGACTCTTTCTTTCCTGCGTTTTGAAGCCAGCAGCTTCGATTCGTAAATCGTAGCGGCCGACTGCGAGCGTTGGGAACGAATACGCCCCTCGTGTGTCGGAAATTGTTCTGAATTCCGTTTTGAGGGCGGTGTTGCTCAGCGTAAGCTGCACGCCAGGCACCAGGCCGCCGGTCGAGTCCTTGATGATTCCCGAGAGACTACCACCCGCCGCAGCCCATACTACAACCGCCGAGGCCAAGACAAGTGCGACTCCCGCGCCAACTTGTGCTCTTCGATGGCTCAACTGGCACATGGTCTTGCATGTTACCACAAATAGCACGAATCTCAAATAAGTAATACGAGGACGAGGCAGGTTTGGATCTTCAGAAGATGCAATTTCAGAAGCTCATCGACAGGCGTGCATCCACCGAGCGCATCATGCCAATCGCAGTTCCCGAAAATAAGCCGGCGAAATCGATTAAGTTCAGCGAATTCGTCAAATTGTTCCCATCGATCTGAAAGCGGACCGGGAACTTTTCACTTTTGCGCAGCAGGACTCCAGCGGACGCGTTCAGCGACCACACGGGCCGCGGACGCAGATCTGAGAAGTTCACGCGATTGAGAATATTCTGCGTGTAGCCTTGCGCGGCGGCGTCAGATTCGGTTCCACCGAAGTCGATCGGTAAGCCGCTGTCGTAGGTGCCGCCAAACGCCAGCCAGAATCGCGACGTGGCATCGTAGCGGAAACGCGCCCTCACGGCATTGCGTTCTTCCTGAGAAACCGGAAACACACCGCTGGTTTGCTGGATTGCTTGCGCCGCGTCGTCGCCCAGGAAGAGTCCGCCCGTCGCTGGAAAATAGCCGTTGCCCCGTTCATTGGTCCAGCTTATATAGCCAGATAACCGGTCCCAGCTTGGAATTTCCACCTTCGCCTCTTCGCCATAAATGTTGGCCAAGGCAAACGTAATTGGGAAGCTGACGCCGGTGTTCAGCAGCAGATCGTCGTCCGGATAGTTGTGATAGCGACGCCAAAAAAAATTGCCGGTGACTCGCACGTGCCCGAAAACCGCTCCGCCGAAGCCGGCTTCATAGTAGTTGGCGCGCGCCGGCTGCACGGGAAGGCGCAGTACCAGCGGGTCTAAGCTGGTGACGGCCGGCGAACTGGACACCAGCAAGTTTTCGAACGGTGGAGTTTGAAAGACGCGATCGTACGACGCGTGAAAGTTGATCTTTGCTTTCGGCCAAAAATAAGCGAGGCCGGCGCGCGGACTCCAGCCCACTTGGTTCACCAGCAAATCGTAGTGATCGAAGCGAATACCGCCGCTCAACACAAAATTCTTCCAGTGAATCTCGTCCTGCCCAAAGACCGACTGCTCGCGGTCCGGCGCGTGGCCGTAGAACGTGAAGGCGAGGGGCGTGCCGGGGTCGAATTGCGTGGGATCGGTAATCAGATAGTTGAGGGCCTCTTCGATTTGGGCAAAATCGGCCTCGCCGCCGAATTTGAATTCGTGGATACCGGCATGAACGGATAGCGTGGCTTTGGCGTATTCTTCGTGATAGCCGCGATCCTGACCCGCAATCATGGGCGTTGAAAGATCGTTTGACCAGAAGCCGGCCGTGATGTCGCGAGTCATGGCGCGAAAATTCCCCAAGACGTTCGGCGAGAAAATGTGCTGATAGGAAAACTGCGCGGAACTCTCAAAATTCTGACGATCCTGCCGCTGTCCCGCTTCCTGCTGCGGCACCTCGTTGGGCACCAGAAACTTGGACTGATTACGGCTGATAATCACACCGATGCGATTCTTATCGTCTACGTCCCATTCGTAATGGGCCATGAAATCGGCAGTTGTGCCGTGATTTGTGTAATTCTGGGTGGCCGGCGGATCGAGGAAGTGGTCCGTTTCGGCTCCCGATAAGCTCATGGTGAGGGTGCTCGAGCCCAAGCCATATTGGCCTTCTAAGAAACCATTCTGCGTGTCGTAGGTACCGCTGCCAAACACGGCTTTTCCGTGAAACCCAGGCCGCTTGTCGCGGGTGGTTTGCACTTCGATGACACCGCCCATTTTTCGTCCGTACTCAGCGGGAAAGCCGGCCACCATTTCGCTCATTTCCTGCACGTTGTCCGTATCGAAATCCGCCACGTAAGCCGCGGAACGATTCTCGGTGAGCGGCATGCCATCGATGACGTACTGGACCTGATATTCTTCGGCGCGCGGATGCAGAATGCCATTCGCTTCAAAGACCCAGCCGGGTTCCTGGTTTATTAAATCCGCCAAGCCTCGACCGGGCTGAGCGGACAAGCGGTCGGCTAGGGTATCGCCGCCGAGTTCGTTGGCGCTGCTGGTTGCATAAGGGTCGATCAGCGTCTGTTCGCTGGTAACGTTTACGGTAGTCTGCAGGGGACCGATGGAAAGAGTCACCTTTAATTCCTTCGGGAATGCGGAGCGGATTTCGACAAGCTGGCTTGGCGAAGAGAAGCCGGCGTGCCTCACGGTGACGGTATATAGCCCGAACGGCAATCTCTTTGCCACCACGCGGCCTCCCGCGTCCGCCTCAAAGCTGCGGCTGTATTGGTTGGCTTCACTCAGCAATTCGACGGTGGCTTGAACCGGCGACCCGCTGGGATCGACAGCAACCAGGCGCAACTCGCCCGTTTTTGCTTGGGCGAATAAGTTCAGCGCGACGAACAGGCCCCACAAGAGTCTCATAGTATCTGTTTGTATATTCCAGCCGGGCGCCTGTTGTTCATTGTTTTTTTCGCGCTGTACGCTCACATTTGGAATCACGGCCCACGACGGAGAAGAGAATCGTGCGAAACGGATATCATCAATACGATGAATAAGCTATTGACCGCTTTGTTGCTGACCGCCTCCGCGCTGCCGTTATTCGGGCAAGGCTCGCCGCCGCAAACCTCCGCAGACCAGCCTTACGTGATGGAGTTTTATTATAAGACTCAGTGGGGGCACCAGCAGGAGTTTCTGCAGCTTTTCCTGAAGAATCATTACCCACTATTGAAGAAGGTTATGGAGACCGGGCGTATCCTTGCGGTGAAGATTGAGTCTCCCGCCAACCATCTGCCCGAAGACGCGCGCTGGGATTATAGAGTCACGATTCGCTTTAAGAACTCGGCTTTGGCCACAAGCGCCAACCCAGCGGAAGAAGAAATGATCAAGCAACTCTGGCCGGACCAAGACACCTACAAGCGTGAGGAACAGAGGAGATTTGAGATTCTGTTGGCGCATTGGGATGTGCCGGTGACGGAGATCACGCCTCCCAATAAATAGCGTGGGGGGCTTCGGGAGGTGTCCGTTGCGGCCGCCACGCATTTGTGCGTCGGAGAAGATTGCGGACCAACACAGGAGGCGTGAGGTAAATGCCGGCGAATCAGCCGATCAAGGTAAGCCTACTCAAAGAGAGTGAACTCGACGAAGCGGGCCGCATTGTCAGGTTGGCGTTCGGAACGTTTCTAGGATTGCCGGATCCGCTTGGCTTCATGGGTGACCGCGAGTTGATGACGCCGCGCTGGCACTCAACCCACGTAAAGGTAATCGCCGCGCGCGAAGGGGGCCGCTTGATCGGATCGAACGTAGCCACGCGCTGGGGATCGTTTGGGTTCTTTGGACCACTTACCGTGCTACCGGAATACTGGGAGCGGGGCGTAGCACAACGGCTGCTCGAAGCCACTATGGCGATTTTCGACGGATGGGGACTCCGGCAAACGGGGCTTTTCACGTTTCCGCAAAGTGCCAAGCACGTGTATTTGTACCAAAAGTTCGGCTACTGGCCGCGCTATCTCACCGCTATCATGACGCGCACGCCGGAGTCTGATCCAACAACCGAGGGCAAACGCGCGGATGCGCCGGCGTTGCTATCCGCCTTCGCCAAAGGCCAACGCGAACATGCCATCCAGGCATGCGGGAAACTTACCCACAAGATCGACAAGGGGCTCGATCTCGCAGGTGAAATTCGTGCCGTGCTGGCGCAGCGCACCGGCGACGTTGTGTTGACATACACGCGCGGCGTTCTGGATGCTTTCGCAGTTTGTATGAACGGATCTGGATCTGAGGGCGGCGAGCACACGTGTTACGTCAAGTTCGGCGCGGCCCGCGGCGGCGGTGGCGCGGGTGGACGCTTCGACAAATTACTGGATGCCTGTGACGCGTTTGCCTTTTCGCGCGGCGCGACTGTCGAGGCTGGCGTGAACCTCGCTCGCGAAGATGCATACCGGCGGATGCGCTCCCACGGATATCGAGTGGCCATGCAGGGTGTCGCCATGCAACGTCCGAACGCCGACGGATTTAATAGGGCAGATGTCTACGTGATCGACGACTGGCGTTAAGACCTGCCGCGAGGCATTAAAAGCGCCGCCGCGAGCGGCGCTGGAGAAGCGTGCGCATAAGGTTAATTCGGGCAGTTCGACGGGGCGATGGTTTAGGCCTGAACAGGCGGAGCAAGCGAGTGAAGATGAATAGCAGGACGAATAATCCTGCAATGAGGCCATACGTCAGCATCAGTTGATGCAGCGCTTGTTGGGGGAAATTGCGTGTTCCGCCGTGAATGCTCGCAATTCGCGGGTTGGCGGCATCGTAATCGATGTCGACGATTTGCTTAGGCGCCAGGTCGGGAATGCAGTTGAGATCGATAGTATCAAGCGCGACGACCGGCCCGCTTGCATTAGCGGGCGTGAATTCGAGCTGAACCAGTAGATAGGGATGAGCGAGCTTAATCGGCTCACTATGTCCTTTGCTACCGCCTCCGCCGCCGAGAATCTCATCGATCGTAGAAACGCTTCTGACCGTCGCCTTTGCGGGCCGAGGCTGGCGCGGAGCGGGTTCAGCCCGTGGGCTTACGCAATACAAGATGAATAAGCCGAACCAAGGCACTAGCAGCCAAGCGGCGATGCGAATGCGAAGGACCAGCCAGGCGAACAGAATGGCAAAGAAGCTTCCGAAAACAAGTTCGATTCTCCGGTAGAGATCGGGATTGGAGCCGAAGTTCGCCGCCGGGGTGCACGGCGAGAGGTGGGTGGCAGGAATAAAAGGCTGTTGAAGGAGTATCGGGAAGTAGTGGACATTCACGTGGTCGCCTGGATGAAGTGAGTCATACGTTGTCTGTTCGACATCGCATATGGCGTGGCGTTCAAACGGGCTGCCCGGCGCGCGAAAGGCAGCGACGATCTCGAACCGCCGAAACCAATCGCCAAGATTCTCTCGAACCGTTTCTCTCTTTTCCGTGATTGAGGCGGTACTTCCGGCGCCGTTAGCGTCGATGAATGACGACCAGTTGTAGAACACGAACAGCAGACCGGCGAGGAATAGGAACGCGAAAATTCCGGAACAGCCGAAGCGTCTTTGTTTCGCGGCAGGCAACTGAAATCCCTTTGAAACATGATGTCATGAAAAGGGGGGAAAAGCCGCACGTTCGAGCAGGATTGCTCTCGCGACCGGCTTTAGACCGCTGGATGAACCCACGGCCCTCTATACCTCCTCGCTAGCAGTTTGTTCGCCTCCTCATCGTCGATCACACGCCGCGTCTTAGGATCCCATTGAATAGTGCGGCCCAATTTCATCGAATTGTTGGCCAAAATGCAGGAAGAAGCCGAAATGAAACCCTCCTCAATATCCGATACCGGGCGCGAACGCGCGTCAATCGCTTGCAGAAAATTCTTCATGTGGTAGCGAACGGCGGGCGCGACGTGGCGTTCCAAATCCTTTTCAGTCCGGTCTTCCGGATACTCAACAAACTCATAGGTCACGTTGCGGCGGATGGTATCCCCACCCCCGGGTGGAGTGAACTCATAACCGTAAACATCCACCTTCAACGTGCCTTTATCGCCATAGAAGGTCGCGCCCCAGGGGAATTTCGGGTCGTTCGGCTCTCCCCAACTGCGATGCTGCCAAACCACGCGCAGATCGTCGAATTCAAAGGTCGCGGTCTGGGTGTCGCTGATGTTCGCCTTACTCTTTTTGTCGACGAAGATTCCGCCCGAGGACGATATGCGCGTGGGCCAGCCGAGTCCCATCATCCAGCGCGTCATATCGAGCATGTGGACGCACATATCTCCGACGATGCCGTTGCCGTATTCCATGAAGGCACGCCAACTGCGCGGATGAACCAGCCGGTTGTAAGGACGCATGGGCGCGGGGCCAGTCCACATCTCGTAATCGAAGTATTCGGGTGGCGCGGCGTCGGGTGGATTGTCGGTGGCACGCATATGGTAGTAGCAATAGACCTCCACCAGCGCGATCTTCCCGAGCTTGCCTTCCTGGATGAAGCGCTCTTTTGCTTCCGCAATGTGGGGTGTGCTGCGCCGCTGCATGCCCGTTTGCACAACACGCTCGTTCTTGCGCGCAGCGTCCAGCATGGCCGCGCCTTCCATCACATCTACGCTGATCGGCTTCTGCACGTAAACATCAGCACCCGACTTCACCGCTTCGATCATGACTAGGGCGTGCCAGTGATCGGGTGTGGCAATCAGTACGATATCCAGATCTTTTTCCGCCAGCATCTTGCGGTAATCGCTGTAAGTGCGCGGTGTTTTCCTGGAGGCTTGGCGCCCGGCTACAATCCCGGCGGCTTCGCCGAGCATGTTCTTGTCTACATCGCACAGCGAAACAACTTCCACAGGAGAGACCTGAATCAGACGGAGCAGGTCGATCTTTCCGTACCAGCCGCAGCCGATCAACCCTACTCGGCGTCTCTTTTCGTCCAGGTACGCGCTCGCTGATTTGACGGAGGCTCCGGCGGCAAGCGAGGCGCCGGTGGCGTGGAGAAATTCACGTCGGTTCACCACAACAGTTTACGCGCATCGCATTTACGTGCTGCGGAACCGCCCGGAATTTCCTGGCGTTATCTTTGAAAAATGAGGGTTTTTGGGTGTAGAGAATGAGCAAAACCGCTCTGGAAGGGGCTTCTGGCGCCGGAATTGCCAAAAATCGTCTAAAAACCACCATTTTTAGCGTTTTTTTCCTTTACAACTCGTTAGGTTGTCTCGTATCATCGGATTGACAAAAGAAGAGATCGAACATTTCCGCCTCGTTTTGTTTTTAGCAACCTTATGGCCGGCGAGCGAATGTGCGGTCTTTTTCCAAATCAAAAGAAGAAAGATAGGGAGGTTGTACATGGCTGAAGTAAAGAAGATGACTCAGACCGCAATCGTGAAAGAGCTGGCCGAAACGACCGGCGTCAACAACAAAGTGTCTAAGCACTACCTGGAATCGCTAACGGAATTGGCGATTCGCGAAACGAAGAAGAATGGCGTATTCATCCTGCCTGGCATTGGCCGGTTGGTGCGCGCGGAGCGGAAGGCACGCGTTGGCCGCAACCCCGCAACCGGTGAAGCGATTAAGATTCCGGCCAAGAAAGTGGTGAAGTTCCGGATTGCCAAGTCCGTGAAAGACGCGATCGTGCCGCCGAAGGTGGCAAAGAAGTAGGTTACGTCTCAAGCGAAGTGGCAAGAAAAACCCCGCGACGACTCCTGCGGGGTTTTCTTTTAGGTCTGTTTCGGCGGCTCATCGCCGCTTTTGATCGATTTCTTGAAGTTGCGAATTCCCTCCCCTAATCCCTTGGCGAGTTCTGGGATTTTACTGCCCCCGAACAGCAAAACGAACACAATCACGATAATAAGAATTTCCTGTCCGCCGAGGCGCACGTGTGTCTCCTTCTTATTTCTGGAACGCCGCTCCGAGCAAGGCGAAACCCAAGCCCACCAGCCAAAGTGGAAATACCGCCGCGAACGCTTTCCCTTTGCTGACCCGAAATGCCACGGCAAAGATCAAAACCATCATGACTACCCACCAGATCTGAAAGATCGAAAATGCGCTCGCAGTGGCGACAAGATATTTGTTCGTGCCTTCGGGCAAGAATATATCCAAGCCCATGGCCGGTTGCAATTCGGCCATGCTTGAGACTTCGCCTTTGAAATGGAGAATGGCCGCAGACGCAATCGTGGCCAGACTTTGAATGAGCCCGCAGCCGGCTATGAGGTTAAAAAGCTGCCCGAATTTTGCCTCGACACCCATAACTGCGGACATAGCCAACAAAAGTCCCGCGAAAATGGCATAGAACAGCACGACCAAAGGAACGAAATAAGGGCCGAGCTTTGCTCGAATCTCAGCTTCTTTATTAAACTGTTCCGACGTCTTGCCGTCCGGCACCGGGGAAACCGCCGCCGCATGAATGATGTAAGGCGCGTTGTGCTTGAGAACCGCCACGCCAATGATCATGGAAAGCAGCACGGGCGCAATCCAAAACCATTTGCTGGAAACGCGCCGCGCGGCACTTTCAGGATCAATAAGGAAGCTGGGAATACCCGCCAGGTCACTTCCGAAACTGCTTGTTTCGCTTGGTAGTGCTTGCTCTTTAACAGGCATAAGGATTGAGGCCTCCAAAAAACGGAATGCCCACATTATATACGGAAATGAAGTCGCGCCACACAACAGAGAGTTACGCTAGAGATGAACTTCCCGTGAAAACCATTCTCGTCGTCTTTTCGCTCGTTCTTTGCCCGGCTTGTACGCATGCCGCCAAATCGGCGCCGCAGAAACATTATCAGCTCACCGGTAGAGTCGTTTCGATCAACGCAAAAGAACAAACGGCCGCCATTGACGCCGCCGCCATCCCGAGCTTTATGGAGGCGATGACTATGGAGTACCCCATTGGGTCTAAAGCCGAGTTCGCAACGTTGCAGCCCGGCGAGCAAATAACGGCCACCGTAAACGTGGGCGACGACGGCAGTTACAATCTCTCCCAAATCAAACCTCAGACTGCCTCCGCAAAATGACGCCGACCGACCCGATTCAACCGCCCGTTGCGCCAGCCTCCAATCCGACACGCCCGATCTTCGTCGACTTACGTGGGAAAGACCCGCTTCGTCCGATCACCCACATCCGCGTGGCTAGCTGGCGCGCGCTTGGCAAAAGCTTAATTACTTCTTTGCGCTTTCTCATGCAGACTGAAGTGCACGTCTACGCGTTTGCCGTGGCGGTGAACATTCTCATTTCGTTCTATCCGTTTCTGGTGGCGATGATTCTGATTTGCCGCCGTGTTTTCCACTGGCAAGCCGCCATTGACATGATTATTCAAACCGTTTCCGGCTATTTCCCGGGAGATTTTGGATTCAACGTGGGAGCTTACTTGCGTCCTGCGTCCTGGCAGAAGAATTACAGCTGGCTATCGGTGGCTTTGCTCTTCTTCACCGCGAACGGCATCTTTACGCCGCTGGAGGTCGCGTTTAATCGCATTTGGGCCGTTAAGAAGAACCGCAACATTGTTTGGAATCAGATCATCAGCTTGGGGTTGATTTTTTTGTGCGGGGCACTCGTACTGGCCTCGGTCTGCTTCACAACGGCAACGCTGAAAACACAAGTGCTGGATTCAACGTTCGGGTCCGGCCAAATGGTCTCGGTTTTGCAAAGTGTGCTGCTGCACATCGTGGCGCTCCCCGTCACCATGCTCCTCATTTTCCTCATCTACTGGCTGTTGCCGAATGCCAAAATTCCCGTGGGGCGTCTGCTGCCGTCGGCTGCTGCGGTGGCCATCCTGCTGCAAATCTCGGAATACCTGAATCTTCTAACCTGGCCCTGGTTGCGTGACAAGCTGCGCGCGGATGTGCCGCCCTTTGTGCAATCTATCAGCATCGTCTTCTGGGCCTTTATCGCCACGCTTATTATTCTGGCGGGGGCGGAGTGGGCCGCGCGTGTCAAGCTGGACACAACGAGCGAAGATCATCCCGCCGCGAATTAGCCTGCATTAAACTTGTGTCAAATGTCGATTCTTTCCAGGCGGGATGCACTGAAGGCGGGCGCGGCCATCGCGTCGGCGCCGGCCATTTTGAAAGTCTACGCCGCTAATGACGCGGTGAAATTCGGAGTGATTGGCGTCGGCAGCCGGGGATCGTATCTTGTCGATCACCTGGCTAAGCTCGACACCGGGCGTTGCGTGGCGTTATGCGACTTGAATCAACAGGCGCTGACCGATACCGCGAGGAAACTCTCCACCAATCCCAGGAAGTACAAAGATTATCGCGAATTGCTGGCCGACAAAGATGTCGAAGCGGTGGTGATCGCCGTGCCTTTGTATCTGCACTTCGCGATGACGCGCGATAGCTTACAAGCCGGCAAGCACGTGTTCTGCGAGAAGAGCTTGGTTTTCAAGGCTGACGAGGTGCATGCTCTGCGCACGCTGGCTGCCGACCATCCTAAGCAGATTTTGCAGGTGGGCTTACAGCGCCGCTACAGTGTTTATTTTCAATCTGTTAAAAAAATGATCGACGACGGTGTTCTCGGCACAGTCACGCACATTCACGGGCAATGGCACCGTAACCCCGGCTGGACCATGAAACCGGGTGGGAAAGACAATCCCAAAAACTGGCGGTTGTTTCGCGAATATTCCGGCGGCCTGATGGCCGAACTGGCGTCTCACCATATCGACGTCGCGGACTGGTTCTTTGGCGCTCATCCGGAATTTGTGGTGGGTGTGGGCGGGCTCGATTTCTGGAAAGACGGGCGCGAGGTGTCCGACAATATCCAGCTCATTTACAGTTATCCGGGCGGCCGCAAGATGATGTACAGCGCCATCACTACCTGCCAGCACCTGCCGATTCTTTGCTCGCAGAGGCCGGAATTTGGTCTTGTCGTGATGGGCACAGCCGGCGCGGTGGAGATGACTCTCGGCAGCGACAATGCTCTGCCGACGGCGCTCTGGTTTCGGGAACCGGAGCCCACCACCATTTCCGCGGGTGGCGAAAAGACCACAACCACCGCGAGCGCAAGCTGGGCGCAAGCCGGACCGCAAAAGGGTATCCCCATCATCACAGCGGCAACGCAAGTAGATTGGAATAACGATTCGTTTCTGAGCCGCGAATCCAAGCTCGCCCGGCGCTGGCTCTACGATAAAGGCCTCATGCTGCCGCAGGAAGACCGAAACCCGGTAGATACGGAACTGGAAAGCTTCCTCAGCGATGTGCGCAGCGGCAACCGTCCGCGCGCGGATTTAGAAGTGGGCTTGGCCGATTCAACCGCGGTTATCCTTTCCAACATCGCCATGGATGAAAATCGGCGCGTCTATTTCAAAGAGATCGAGACCATGGGCATGCCTGCGCCACCCGCGCCGGCGGCGGCTAAACCTTCCGTGCAACCGGCACCGGCGATCGTCAAACCGCCCGCTGCGGCGCCGAACGCCGAGCCAAACCGCTGAACGCTACTCTGTACGCATGCTGAAGCCGTTACAGCTTGTCTTACCCCGGTAAAGCACTCGAACTGCTAGCCGGAAAAGGCTTGGCCGATGGCGCCTCCGTGGGTATGCTGATTCGCGATTGAGAGCTGGCGTGGACCTCCTCGCCGACCAACAGCACCACCGTAATCCAAACCACATCGCCAAGCAGCAAATGGAGCAGTTGCATCCAGATGGGCGCCAACAGGTAGATGTTGGCAAAACCAGCCAAGACTTGCACCATAACCATGGACGCAACCCTCGCGCCCGCCTTGCGGAGCGGGTTATTCTCCGGCCTACGTTGCATTGCGGCGACGGCGGCCCACAGAAGGTAGACCGCACTCAGTATGGCGACCGCCGGGTGCAAGAGCCGCAAACGCAGCAAAATGCTTGAGCCGCTGGCGAAATCTTGCGAGACGCCATTTGCCAGTGAAGTAGCCGGGAACAGCGTATCCCCCAACGCTGCGATGGCCCCGGTTATGCTCACGGCGAAAGTCGTAAGCACCGCAATGCGCAATTTCACTGAAATGTTCCAAAGGTTGATGGCGTTCTGTTCGTGGGAAGCCAGCCACGCGGTAATTGTGTAAGCTCCCATCATCAACATCGTGTTGGTCAAGTGCAGTGACAAGTACCAGGCGCGGCCAGCCGATAAATCGTGCGCTACGTAGCGGAACAAAACCAGACCCGCGCCCAAGAGCGCTTCGATCAACAGAAAAATCGTGGCCAACACCGAATAGCGCCGAACTGCGTGCTTTCTAGGAAAGGCGAGAAACGCCCAGATTACCAGGCCGATGGTCGCGAGCGAATCGAGCGACGTCATCATGCGATGCGTGAACTCAATCAGCTTCGGCGTGCCCATTTGGGTTGGCAGAAATTGCCCTGCGCAGGTGGGCCAGTGCGCGCCGCAGCCATCGCCCGAAAACGAAGCCCGCACATAAGCGCCCCACAGAATCACCGCAAGGTTGTAAGCCAAGACGATCCAAGCAAACCTTGCAAAATTTCTTCTGGATGCAGTGCCGGCCAATTCCATTTACGCCTTCGCTTGCCGCATCATGGCCAAGCGCAAAATCGCTGCGATGCTGCACACTTCCGTTATTGTCCCATCCATCGCCATTTTGACCGCTTCGTCGAATGGCTTCCAAACGATAGTGATGTCCTCCTCCGGGTCGAAGTTGGTTGGCGTAGCGGACAATCCGGTCGCCAGGTAGAAGTGCTGCACATCATCAAGGACGCCGTTGCCAACATCTACCGTGCCCAGCGGTTGCCAGTGCGCAGCAATGACACCGGCTTCTTCTGCCAGTTCACGCTCGGCAGCGTGTTGTATGTCGACTTCATCCGCGCGAGAACCGCCACGCGGAATCTCCCACGAATAGTGGTTGACCGTGTAGCGCCATTGGCCGACCAACACGATTTCGTCCCGCTCATTCAGCGCGACAATGCCGACCGAAGGCCGGATCTCGATCACGCCGTAAATGCCGGGCTGGCCGTCCGGCCGGATCACCTGGTCTTCGCGAACGCGCAACCAGGCGTTTTCATAAGCCGTGCGGCTTGATAGGGTCTTCCAGGAGTTTTGCACGGTAATGGCTTAGGCTGCTTGGCAGATAGCGGCGAGAACATCGAGGTCGACGTTCCCCCCTGACAATATGATGCCAGCCTTGGTGATTCCGGCGGGAACTTTGTGGTGGAGTAATGCCGCCGCGGGCACGGCGCCGCTGGGCTCTGTGAGAATTTTCAAACGCGTGAGCAGGAAGCGTACTGCCGCTTTGATTTCGTCTTCGGAGACGAGGAGCACGCCCGCAGCCAACCGGCTGACAATCGGAAAGGTGACTTCACCGGGGATGGGCGTGCGCAAGCCATCGGCAATGGTGTTAGGCGGTTGAATCGCAATGCGTTTGCCCGCCTGGAGCGACTGATACCAATCGCTGGCGAGTTCCGGTTCCACGCCGAACACGCGAATCTTCGGATTGTGCGCCTGCGCGGCCAGTAAGGTCCCGGCCAACAACCCTCCGCCGCCTATGGGGACAAAAATCGCATCCAGATCCGGCTTTTCGGCCAGCAGCTCCAACGCCGCCGTTCCCTGCCCAGCCACAACCCATGGATGATCGTACGAAGGCAACACGATGGCATTCGTTTCCTCCGCGATCTGGCGGGCGATATCTTCGCGATTCTCGCGCATGCGGTCGAACAGCACAATTTTCGGATGGTACGCCTTGGTCGATTCCATCTTGGCCTTAGGGGTGTCGGTTGGCATTACGATCGTGGCCGCTACATGTAAGTGCGCCGATGCGATCGCGACCGCCTGCGCGTGATTGCCCGATGAGAAAGTAACCACGCCGCGTTGGCGTTCTTCTGGTGAAAGAGCCATCAAGAAGTTCAACGCCCCGCGAATTTTGAAAGCTCCGCCGCGCTGCAGGTTTTCGCATTTGAAGTAGCATGGAACGCCAGCCGCTTCATCAAACAGGCGCGAATGCATCACCGGCGTGTTCTTGGCGAGAGCTTGGATCCTGCCGGCTGCTTCCTGAATGTCTTCAATTGTCACCGCCACTAATAGCCGGCCTTCTTATCGACGACGTTTTCAAGCGGTTGTCCTTTCAGGAAGCGCCAAAAATTCTCGACAAAGCATTGCATGCTCAAATCGAGCCAATCTGGATTCACGGTTCTATCCGTGCAATGCGGCGAAATTAACACGTTTTCCATGCCCCACAGCGGACTATCGGCAGGCAGCGGTTCTTCTTCGAACACGTCCAACGCAGCGCCCGCAATCTGTTTTGCTTGCAAAGCGCGGATCAGCGCCGCTTCATGAATCACCGGCCCACGTCCTACATTCATCACAATGGCCGAAGGCTTCATCGCTTTGAACGCTTCGTCGCTGATGAGATGGTGCGTCTCGGGCGTTAGCGGCGCGCTGGCCAGCAGGACGTCGATCTCTTCCAGCATTTCATGCATCTTGTCGGCGGGATAGATGCGATCGAGCAGCGGGTCGGCTGCGGAGCGCTCGGGATTCCGGCGTAGGGCATGAATTTTGACACCCAGCGGCTTTGCCAGCAACGCGCACTCGCGGCCAATCTCGCCATAGCCCACAATGCCCATCACTTTGTTGTTGATGAATTCGGTGTTGAAGTTATCCCATTTCGCGGCGCGCTGGTTATCGACCATGCGCCGCACGCGTTTCGTGAAATACAAGATTCCCAACACCACGAACTCAGCGAGCGAACGCTTAAACACACCACGCGCATTCGTCAAGGGCACCGTGCTCTCGACCAAGGCCGGAAACATTAGTTTCTCCACACCCGCCGATAAGGAATGAATCCATTTCAATTGCTCCGCCGCTGCGAAAACGTCCGGGAAATTGACCGTCTTTCCGGTCAATCCGGAATAGAGAATGATCTCCGCGGTGCGCGCAAATTCCTTCGACGCCTTCTCTTCGTTGTTGATGAAAATGTGAGCGGCGTCTTTGATGGGTTCCAGATTGCGTAGGGCATAGTGATCGGGCGGCGAGAGTACAAGAAGGTTAGGCTTTGGCATTTGAGCTAATAGTCATCTTAAACGCTGATTGTTTGTAGAATGAGAGGTCGCGCCATGGCCGATTCCGCAATCGATTCGCTCGTCGCTGAACTTGCCGCTGCCGCCAACCCGGTCCGCGCGGCATCTTCCGTCTGGTTCTTCAAAACCGGAAAAGGGGAATATGGTGAGGGCGATCAATTCCTGGGCGTCACGGTTCCTGCGCAGCGCAAGATCGCTCTTCGGTACCGCCATCTGCCCGAGAAAGCTTTGAAGAAACTGCTCGCCTCCAAAATTCACGAGCAGCGGTTTGTGGCGCTCGAAATTCTGGTCGCGCAGTTTGAAGCCGCGACTCCCGCGCAAAAAGCCGCAATCTATCGGTTCTATCTCGCCAATACCGCGCGCGTCAATAATTGGGATCTGGTCGATACCTCCGCGCCCTACATTGTGGGTGAATACCTGCTCACCCGCCCTCGCGCGATTTTGCGCAAATTGGCCAAATCCCATAGTGTTTGGGAACGGCGCATTGCGATTGTTGCCACATTTGCCTTTATCCGCGCGGGTCAAACGGCCGACACGTTCGCCATAGCCAAGATGCTGTTGAAAGATGAGCACAGCCTCATCCATAAGGCTGTCGGTTGGGCCTTGCGGGAAGCCGGAAAAAAATTTCCTGGGCAACTCAGCGAGTTTTTGCAGGCCAACTACGAGCATCTGCCGCGCACCACGCTGCGTTATGCGATTGAGCGCTTCAAGCCCGCGGAGCGCGAAAGATTTCTTACTGGGGATTTCGCTTAGCGTTCGGGACGCAGTGGCGTTTTTGCGATACGAACCCACTTTGCTCCTGGATGGAGGACTCAATGGTGTTTTGCGATTCGAAGAGCGAAAAAGCCAGTTGGCATCCAAGACCGTTGGCGAGATTCAGCAACGGTGCCCACGCGGCATTATTCCCTTAGCCATCCGCCGCTCAGGTGGCCAGATGGTCTTTAATCCGGCGTCGGCGGCCTTGGTCTTGGGCCAGCGATTACTTGATTGCTATCAATTGGTGAAAAGCCCGGTTTGGAGAAGCTGGACCGCTTGCTGGGTGAAAACTAACCGCCGCTTCGCGAAGTGTGTCAAGCTGGTGTATATGGCAAGAGGCTGGGAGAGTAAAGCTGTCGAATCGCAGATTGAAGCGGCGGCTACTCGAAGTGAGCAGTCAAGAGTCAATCAATTGCAGGCGGCGGAAATCAGTCTACAGCGGGAACGCGAGAGCTTGGAACTTTCACGCACACGAGTGCTGCAGGATCTCGCTAAAGCGGAAAATCCACGATACAAAGAACAGTTGGAGCGCTCTTTGATGTTCCTGGATGAAAAGCTGGCGGCGCTCAACGGCGCGGGCACAAAAAGCATTAAGCACCACGCTTAGCGAACTCTAGCGTACGTGTACGGTCACGGCCAGCGATTTCGTCTGCCCTTGATCGTTTGAGGCCGTAAGCGTGTACGTCGTGGTAGCGCGCGGAGCGATCGTCAAGCAGTGATAAGCCGAGGGCTTCGCCGCTTCAACCGGCGGCTCGAGCGTCACCTTGGTCGCGTTGATCACTCCATAGCAAAGATCGGCCGATTCGCCGCGCGTCATGCTTGCTTTATCGACTGAATAGCTGACGATTTTGACTTCGCCAGAACCAAATATGAGTTTGGCTTGCTCCTGGCGTTTCGCGTCCTGCTTGATGGCTAAATCTCTAGCCGCCTGCTCGTCAGAGGCATGGCGGGAATAGAATATCCAGCCGACATAGAGCACCGCTAGTAAGATTCCAAAAGAAGCAATACGGGAGGCCGTCTGCAAACTCGATGTGCGTTTGGGTTCCAGTTCAGGCGATGGATCTGTGAGAGCCATAACATGAGTGTAGACGCCATTGCCGTTCCGATCTTTACTATTTAATAAGCCGTTTCAAGTGTTGTGCCAGTTCACCCAAGGCTCGACGCCAGGGATGAATGGCCAAAGGAGCACGCTCGCGGATTACATTCCAGTGCCCGACGTGTATCCCGTGGGGCGGCTGGATTTCGATAGCGAAGGGTTGTTGCTGCTCTCAAGCGATAGCGCGATCCAACGGCTCAGCCATCCCCGCACCTACTGGGTTCAGGTCGAAGGAGCGGCAAGTGAGGCGGATCTTGAACCCTTGCGCCGCGGTTTGCAAATACGGGATTATCAAACGCGGCCTGCTCAGGCAGTGGTGATCGCCGAGCCGGCGCTTCCTCCGCGCGATCCACCGATCCGGTATCGCCGCAACATCCCCGTGTCCTGGCTCGAGATCACGCTCACCGAAGGTCGCAACCGGCAAGTGAGGCGCATGACCGCTGCCGTAGGGCTACCCACCTTGCGATTGGTGCGCGTGGCCATCGGCCCTTGGCGCCTTGACGATTTGCCGGTAGGCGCGTGGCGCGATCTGACGCCTGCCGAACTGAACCGCGCGCGTTAGCAATCGGCTCTTAATACCTGTTTCCGCCGTAGTTGGCGCGGTAGCGATAAAGCTCATTCAAATCGCCAGCCAGGACGTCGCGCGCATGCGGATCCATGCGATTGCGCGCCAACACGTTGCGCAAATCGTCGATGCCGCGGTCGAGTTTGCCGCGATCGAATCGGCCAGCGTACAACTTGCCCGAAAACTCCGACAAATGCTCGATAGCGTGCTGATAGCGTTCGTGCTGGCCGTGCGAGAACGTTTCGCGCTCGGCAATCTGCCTGAGATCTTCAATGGTCCGTTCGGCGGGTGACGCGGCCTGACGCTGATAATAGCCGCCTGCCGGTGGATAATTTGGCGGGTACCCTTGGGCGTGCAACATTTGCCAACCGGGCACGAGTGTTACGGCGATGGCCCCCACGCGCATCGCGGAGCTAATGGAAACTTTGAACATGTTGGTTTAATCCCTCCTGCGATCAAAGACGCCGATAGCGGAGCGGAGTTGTACAGGTCCCGCGGGAAATGAGAGGAATTTAAGAAGAGTGGATTTTAACGGCGTTCCCGGTTCACTTCCACAAAAGAAACAGCGCGGCGCGAGTGATAAAGGCGTTCCGCCGCAGAACGGCTATACTGGCAAATAAAAGGCGAAACAAACCCAAATCGTCAATGTTGGATATAGAGACACAGCTTGAGCGGCTCAAACAGCGCATCGCCGCTATAGACAAAGCATACGCCGGAAAGTACGCCCGTAAAGAAAACACGCCCGTTGCAGTCGCTCCCGTAACCAAAGCATGGGGCGCGCGCAGTTTTATCGAGGAGTGGGCGGAAGGGGCTGTTGTCAGCAACGAATTTGGCGAGCACTTTCAGACCGAGCGGCTCTTTTCCGCATTGAAGCAGCACGGTTCGGCCGATATTGGAGAGCTGAGTGAGTTGCCCGCCAGCCTGCTGGACGCGCTGAGCGATAACGAGATCGCCGAGGTTGCGCCGGCCCGCTGGGCGTTTCTCGATACCGAAACAACCGGGTTGTTGGGTTCGGGCACGTATGCTTTTCTGATTGGCGTGGGCCGCATCACGGCGGAAGGGTTTCGCGTGCGGCAATTCTTTATGCGCGATTACCTTGAAGAGAAGAGTGTGCTGGCCGCGCTCGAAGCCCATCTCAGCGAGTTCGACGTCATGATCACTTACAACGGCAAGACATATGACCAGCCTTTATTAGAGACGCGCTATCGCGTGTGCCGCCACAAACCGCCGTTTTCGCGGATACAACATTTAGATTTGCTGTTTGGGGCGCGCCGGCTGTGGAAGTTGCGCCTGGAGAGCTGCCGGCTGATTCAGCTCGAGCAGCAAATCCTCGGTGTGTTTCGCGAGGGCGATTTGCCAGGTGAATTGATTCCCTATGTTTACTTTGAATATCTGCGCGCGCACGAAGCACAGCGGCTGGTCCCTGTTTTTCATCACAACGCCATGGATATTCTGACGCTGGCCTGTTTGACGGCGGTGGTGCCGGCGGCATTTCGAACGCCGGACGTTGAGACGCTGAAACAGGTGGGCGTGCGGCGTGGAGAGGATTTAATCGGCGTAGCGCGCTGGCTGTTGAATGCGGGTGAGATGGAGAGATCGCTCAATTTGTTCAGGCGAGCGATTGATTTAGGCCTGCCAGACAAGCTACTGTTTCGCTGCCTCTGGGATGTGGCTGCGCTTGAGAAAAAGCTGGGCAGCCCCGCAGCTGCATTGAAGATTTACACCGAGTTGGCAGGTTGCCGGAACGATCAGCGCGTGGGTGCGTTAGAGGAACTCGCGAAGTATTACGAACACGATGAGAAGAATTATGGGGTAGCGCTGGAGTTTACGCGCCAAGCGTTGGAGTTTGAGCGCACAGAAACATTACTAAAGCGGAAGGACCGGCTGGAGAGACGTTTGGCGAAGCCAAGGGCGCGGAAATTGATTTGATATATCCCAAATGAATCACGCTATGACTCAAGCTGACCTTTATGACTTTATGGCGAAAGAGAGACTTGGTGTCCTCGGGACGGTCGGTCCCGGAGGCACTCCTCAATCGGCCCTCGTAGGAATCGCCGTTACGCCACAGCTTGAGATCGTCTTCGATACTGCCAAAAGTTCGCGCAAATATCCCAATCTCCTTGCTCACCCGGCCTGCACTTTCGTGATTGGAGGTTGGGGAACAAGCGAACAAACAGTCCAATATGAAGGCGCAGCGGAAGAACTTAAATCACCGGCGTTGGGGCGTCGTTACCAGGAGATCTATTTCAAGGCGTGGCCAGACGGTCCCGCGCGCCTTAGTTGGCCGGGAATCGTGTACTTCGTAGTAAGGCCAACATGGATTCGCTATAGTGACTTCGATAAAAATCCGCAGCTCATCGTCGAATGGCACGCCTCGAACGGCGGATTGGCCACCGAATGAAAATCAGGCTGCTTCGAGCGTGTCGGACAGATCCTCCGCCGTCTGCTCTGGCGTATCGCGAACGAGATGAGGCTTCTTGAGTATTGCTAAACCCGGTCGCGTGCCCAGTTCGGCCGGTATAACTCCAAGCAGCATCGAACTCCCCATCTGCTACAACAAAGTTCGGAGTCCTTCCTCATTTGTTCGGCAAAATCCTCATCGCCAATCGCGGCGAGATCGCCGTTCGCATTATCCGCGCCCTGCGCGAGATGAACATCGCCAGCGTCGCCATCTTCTCCGAAGCCGACCGCCGTTCCTTACACGTGCAGATGGCCGATGAGGCGATTTGCGTCGGCCCCGCGCCTTCGGCGGAGAGCTATCTCGTCAAAGACAAGATTCTCTCGGCGGCTAAGCAGGTGGGCGCCGAAGCCATCCATCCTGGCTACGGCTTCTTAAGTGAAAACGCATCTTTCGCCAAGGCCTGCGATAAGGCGAAAATCAAATTCATCGGACCCGATTGGCGCGCCATCGACCAAATGGGTTCGAAAACCTCCGCCCGGCGCGTGGCCATCGCCGCAGGCGCGCCCGTGGTGCCCGGTACTGAAAAGGGTCTGAACGATGCCAAGGCAGCGCGCAAGATTGCCGCCGAACTGGGTTACCCCGTTCTCCTGAAAGCGGCCGCCGGGGGCGGCGGTAAAGGCATGCGCCGCGTAGATCATGAAGCCGAACTCGCCGCTGCCATGAGCAGCGCTTCGAGCGAAGCCGAGCGCGCCTTCGGTTCGGGCGAAGTTTATCTGGAAAAGTTGATCGAGCGCCCGCGCCATATCGAAGTGCAAGTGATGGGCGATGAACACGGGCACCTCATTCACCTGGGCGAACGCGAGTGCTCCATTCAGCGCCGGCACCAAAAAGTTGTGGAAGAATGTCCCTCGCCTCTCGTGCTTGCCAACCCCGAGCTCCGTCAGCAGATTGGCGAAGCGGCCTTACGCATCGCGCGCGCCGTTAACTACGCGAATGCCGGTACGCTCGAATTTCTAGCCGATCAAAGCGGCCGCTTTTACTTCCTCGAAATGAATACGCGCCTGCAAGTGGAGCATCCCGTAACCGAATGTGTCACGGGCGTTGACTTAGTTCGCTGGCAGATTCGCATTGCCGCCGGCGAACGGCTGACGCTCCAGCAGCAGGACATTCGCTGGAACGGGTCGGCCATCGAGTGCCGTGTGTATGCGGAAGATCCTGAAAATGGCTTTTTTCCCAGCGCCGGGCGGCTGGCGCACTACTCAGAGCCAGGCGGACCGGGCGTGCGCGTGGATGGAGGCGTCTACCCGGGCTGGACCGTTCCACTGGAATATGACCCCCTGCTGGCAAAGTTGACGGTTTGGGGCGACACTCGGGAGACAGCGGTCGACCGCATGCGCCGCGCCCTGGCCGAATACCGCATCTTGGGAATTAAGACGAACCTTGTCTTGCTCACCCAATTGATGAGCGATGCCGCTTGGCTCGCTGGCGATTTGGATACCAATTTCCTCGACCGCTTCATGCCACACTTCAAAGCCGAAAAGCCCACCCCCGAATCAACGCTTTCGAGCATGTTGTCGGCAGCGCGAACGGCAATGCAAAAACCAGCGGCCGCACAAACGAGCGAGCCTGCATCGCAATGGCGAGCGAATGGAAGGCGAGGCTTACTCCGTTGAAGTGCCACGTTGAGATTGACGGCGAGAACCACTCACTCGACAGCGCCGCACTGGATTCCGCGTCCATCGAAGAAGTAATGCCCGGCGTGTTCTCCCTTTTGCTCGGCACCCGCAGCTTCACAGTGCATCTCGCGGAGTTGGGCGATCAATTTGAGGTGGTGAGCAGCGATGGCCTGCCCCGCATCGTTTCCGTGGCAGACGCGCGCGACCGGCGTACATCGACCGACGCCTCAACCTCGCAAGGTCCGGCGCTGATTCGTGCGCAAATGCCCGGCAAAATCGTCAAAGTGCTGGTGGAAATGGGCGCACGCGTGGAGGCCGGTCAAGGGTTGATCGTGGCGGAAGCCATGAAGATGCAAAACGAAGTCAAGGCGCCTAAGAACGGCGTGGTCGCAAAAATTCTGGTAGCCGCTGGCGCAACCGTGTCCGCCGGCGAAACGCTCATGGTATTGGAGTAAAAGATGGCCCGCGCCGATTGTAAACAGTGTGGCGGCACCGGCTGGACCGTCAGCGAGAGAGAAGGCGTCTCGTCGGCGGATCGTTGTGCTTGCGTGGCGGAAGTGCAGGTAGAGGAAGCCGAGGCTCGCGCCGGCATTCCAGAAAATTACCGGCAAGCTTCCTTCGAGACTTTCTTGCTGCCCACCGATAACCCAGTCTTACAGCGCGCCTTAGCCGACGTCATGCTAGCGGTCTCTTCCTTCGCCCGCACCTACCCGAAGACGCCGAAGCCAGGTCTACTTTTAGCAGGCCCCCCGGGTACCGGCAAGACCCATCTGGCTATCGCCGCCCTGCGCTCGCTCATGGCGCGCGGCCATGAAGGAATTTTCTTCGATTATCAAAACCTGCTCGAGCGCATCCGCTCCGGTTATAGCGAAGCCCTCGGCGCGGCCAATCGCGATGCCTACCGAAGTGCCCTTGAGACCGAGTTCCTGCTACTCGACGATTTGGGATCGCATCGCGTCACCGATTGGGTGGAAGACACCGTGACCGCGATCGTGACTTACCGCTGCAATCACAAGAAACCCACCATCGTGACAACCAACCTGCCCGATCCCGATATGGGCGGCGCGCTGATCGACAAGCCAGCAGTGGCTTCCGCGCCGCGCTATAAAACCACTCTCGAAGAGCGGGTGGGCGAACGCGCCCGTTCCCGCTTGTTCGAGATGTGTAACGTGATTCGTATGCCGAACGCCAACGATTACCGCATCCGGCCGCACCGCGCTACTCCTTAAAAAAAACTTTAGGCCGCCGCCCCCGCGCCAAAACTCGCCACCGCTTCCTTCTCATCTTCAAAGATCGGGAAGATCGTGTGCAGCTTGGTGATTTGCAGCAGGTCTTTCATCTTGCCCTGCAAATGCAGCAGCTTGATCGAACCACCCTGATTCATCGCCGTCGTGTATTTCCCGACCAATTCGCCTAAGCCGGCGCTATCGACATACGATACATTGGCCATATTGATGATGATGTGTTTGCGCCCCATAGCGAGCAGCGCATTCAATTCGTCGCGCAGAACGCCCGAGCTTTCGCCGAGCGTAATCTTGCCGTTCAAATCCACGATCGAGACGTCGCCGACCTGTCGTGTTTTTGCCGTGAGTGCCATTCCGTGACTCCTTTGCCTAGATCCTAGATTACCTGAAGGTCGCAAGACTAGTGAGTTTATGTCAAGAGCCTAGGGTAATGTAGCCATCGTTTCGAACCAAAAAACATCGGACCGCTACACTGGTTGAATAAATTATGAAGTTGGGCATCGACTTCGGGACGAATCGCATCGTCGTTGCCGCCGCCGATCGCGGCAACTTTCCGTTGATCTCGTTTGAATCCACCGATGGGACAAATCCCGATTGGTTTCCGTCGCTACTCGCCGTTCGGGGCGATGAGCGGCGCTATGGCTGGCGCGCTTGGGAGACGCAAGCCGATGATTCTTGGACAGTTGTCCGTTCGATCAAGCGTCTTTTAGAGGACGCCGGACCCCGCACAATGCTGGATTTAGGGCATCGGCAAATTCCCCTAAACAGCCTGTTGCAAGGCTTGACCTCGGCTCTCCACGCGGAACTCCGCGAGCGCTCGAACTTATCGCTGAAGCCGGGCGAACCGCTCCAGATCATGCTGGGCGTGCCCGCGCACGCCAACAGCAACCAGCGGTTTCTCACAGTGGAGGCGTTTCGCGCCGCCGGTTTCGATGTGCTTGGCATTCTCAATGAGCCCAGCGCCGCCAGCATTGAATTCGGGCATCGTCAGCGGCAAAGCAAATCGACCCCTGAAACCATTCTGGTGTACGACCTCGGCGGTGGAACCTTCGACGCTTCCCTGGTAACGCTGGATGAAAACGTGCATCATGTGATTGCTTCGGAAGGAATTCCGTCGATTGGCGGTGACGATTTCGACCACATCCTGGCCGACTTAGCGCTGGACAAGGCGGAAGTCAGCTTGGACGCGCGCGATCAGATATCGGCTGCCGGTTGGTTCGGTCTGCTCGAGGAATGCCGGCTGAAGAAGGAATCCTTAAATCCGAATTCGCGCCGGATACCCATTGATTTGGAGCCGATCAACGCGGCCTGGGGCAATGTCGTTGTGCAGGTGGCCGATTTTTACGAGATGGCCAAGCCGCTGGTGGAGGAAACTTTGGCGGCGGCCGAGGATTTGCTGGCACAGCGCGACGGAGATTTCGGCGCGCTCTATGTCACCGGCGGCGGTAGCGAATTGCCGCTGGTGGCTCGTGTGTTGCGCGAACGTTTCGGACGGCGTGTGCTGCGCTCCGCTTATACGCGATCCGCTACGGCCATCGGGTTAGCCATCCAAGCCGGGCAACCCGGCATCTACCAACTCACCGAACGGCTGGCCCGTTCTTTTGGCGTGTGGCGCGAAGCGGATAGCGGGCTGCGCATTGTATTCGATCCGTTGTTTGAGAAAGGGCTGAGTTTGCCGCAAGCGGGAGCCTCGCCGCTTGCCATTCGACGCTGCTACTCGCCTGTGCACAATGTAGGCCACTTCCGTTTCTTGGAATGCAGTCACCGGACAGCCGACGGCTCACCCAGCGGCGAAGTGACCATGTGGGATGAGATTTACTTTCCGTTCGATCCCGCCTTGCAAGATACAGCGGACTTGAAATCATTGGCGGTGGAGTATTCGGCTTCCGCGGGACGGCAACGCATCGAAGAGCTGTATGAGTGCGACAGCGGCGGCTCGATCTCCGTGACGATCTCGAGTATGCCCACTGGCTTCAGCCGCACGTACAAGCTGGGACGCTGGTCGCTGGATGCGAAGCCGGTGAAAGCTTCGGGCAGAAAGAAGCGGCAGCTTGGAGTGGGAACATCGGTGTGATCGCCGCTGAACCCGCCTGCGGCCCATCAATGATAATGAAAACCCCTGCGACAACGCACAACCCCTAGCCGAGCCGTGAGTGTCAACGAGCGGTACCCGATGCCGACATGCAGTGTTTTTCAACGGAGTACCCATGGATCTGCGGCCCACCAATGGTGATGAAAAACTCCGTGTCGAGCCGTACGACCCCCTAGCCGAGCCGCGACCGCAAGGGAGCGGACGATTCGCCAAATTTTCGGCCGTTTTTCAACGGAGCGCTACGCACGTATTCCCTGCGCTAGGATTTGATCGTTCGGCCGCCGCTGGCGGTAATATTTCCCGATGTTAAAATACCGATGTGCGAGACCTGTCGGTCATTGAAGCGGAGTTGACGGAAATCAGCGCGATTCAGGAAGATACGCTCAAGCTCGAACGAATCGTCGCCTGGTCAGCCGCTCATCCTCACGAAATTCCGCTGGCTCTGCGTTTTTTCGTCGGTAACGCCAAGGGCATCGAAGAATGGGTCGAGCGCCATGACAAAACCACATAGGCCTCCGCATCACACGCTCATCTTTCACCAACTCTCCTGCTGCGCTCGACGATGAGTGCGCCCAATAAGAACACCGGAAGCGGTATCCAACTGTAAGCGGGTGCGGTTGCGGTCGGACTGAAAACGTCTCGACCTTCCCCGCTTCTGTTCCGGTTCTGTTCCAGGCGAGACGGCTCCGTGGCGGCAAGCCGGTGACCGACCGTCGCCCTTATCGGACGCCGCGCACGGCTGCCGATCTTCCCACTCGGATGCATTGCGTTTTAAACTTAGAGTAGCGGAGGACGCTGTGGCCATCACCTTGGACCTCAAACCCGAAGTCGAAGCCGAACTGATGGCGCAAGCCGAGGCCGCTGGCCTTTCACTGGCTCAATTCCTGAGTCGGGAACTGGAGGCGATTGCCCCAGCCGCGCCCGCTGAGTTGCCTGCAACACTGCCTCACACAACGGATCAATGGGAGAAGGAACTCGACGAATGGCTCGATAGCTTTCCCCAGCATCCGGTTCTGCATGAGGAAGCACTCAAGCGCGAGAACTGGTATCCCGACCGGTGGTAACGCCGGAGAGGAAGGCAATGAAGACTTTGCACAGGCAGAACTGCCAGCTTTGCCTTACGCCTCAGAACGTGAGGGAATTCTGGAATGTATGCACTCGTCCGACCGAGCATAACGGATTGGGATCAGTGTTCCCGGCAGTGAACGCCACGTGCGCTCTCTTGAACTATACGTCACCGTCTTACCGGACTCGGCTCTGACGTACAGCACGTGGCGGCAGCTCGTCGCCGCGCACAAAGTCCTCGGCGTTAAGGTGTACGATGCATGGCTTGTCGCAGCGATGAAAGCGCACGGCGTCAGCCGGATCCTCACGTTTAACGCCACCGACTTCGCGCGCTAGAACGGCATCGAGTGTGTTGATCCGAAGGCTCCCTGATTTTTCGCCTGCTGTTGCCTGGCCTCGCGGCGTCGCGCTGACAGTCCCGCGCGGGCACGGTCCGGGTGTGGGAATGGTCGCTGTATTTAGTTAGTCGCGGGCGGAATTGCGGCTGCGAGAGAATGGCGATGGCGTGGCTGGCGCACAAAGTACGATAGCGGAGTCCCGTGGAACGGTTTTGGAGATATTCGCCGAACTGGAGAAATGGTCAGGCTCGTCCGTCCCGGCTTTGAGGGGTTGAGGCGTCAGTAGTTTAATGGGAAAGCTGAAGGTGCGGCGCCGAAGGGCGAGTTGGGGAACGATGAGACTGCTTGGCTGGTGGGGCGTGCTGCTGCTAGTGAATCTGGGCCTTTGGGCGGAACCGCCGCGCGCGCCGCAAGTGCCGGAGGCGGCGAAAGCGAGTGCTCATTTCGATGCGAAGGCGGCGACCGACGCCTGGCTCGCGACCACGAGCTCGAAAGAGCAGGCCCGCTCGAACGCTTATTTTGAAGGTGGCTATTGGCTGACTCTTTGGGATTTCCTATATACAGTGGGCGTCATGGTGTTGCTGCTGGAGACTAAACTTTCAGCGCGGCTTCGCGATTGGGCCGAGCGGCTGGTGAAGGCGGAGTTTCTTCAGGCGTGTTTCTATTGGATCGGGTTCTCGGCGCTGGGCTACTCCTTGTCTTTTCCGTTGACCATATACGAAGGATATTTTCGCGAGCACCAATACGGCTTCTCGAACTTAAGCTTTAGCGGGTGGTTTGGAGAACAGATGACGGGCCTGGCGGTCTCGGTGGTCTTGGGTGGATTGGCGTTTGGTGTGCTCGAGCTGGTGATACGGCGGCTGCCTGGAAGTTGGCACATTTGGGGGGCGCCGGTGGGCATTGCCTTTCTGTGCGTGGGCATTTTGATTGGACCGGTGTTCATCGCGCCGCTTTTCAACAAATACAAGCCGCTCGAGAATCAAGCGCTGAAGCAAAGCATTTTGAGCCTGGCGCGCGCCAACGGAATTCCGGCAACCGACGTCTACGAAATGGACGCTTCGAAACAGAGCAAGCGCGTGAGCGCCGATGTCAGCGGATTTCTAGGCACGGAACGGATCACGCTGAACGACAATTTATTGGCGCGCTGTTCGCCGCAAGCCATTCTGGCGGTGATGGGCCATGAGATGGGGCATTATGTGCTGCACCACATTTACAACGCGGTGATCTTTTCCACCATTGTCATTGTGGTTTTATTTTGGCTGCTACGCCATGGAATGGAGAGTGCGCTGGCACGATGGGGCGAACGGTGGAGTGTGCGCGGAGTGAGCGACGTAGCCGCGCTGCCGCTGGCGGTGGTGATCCTATCGATCCTGGGATTTTTGTTCACGCCGATTGGGAATTCATTTACCCGCACGCAGGAGTTTGAAGCGGATCTGTATGGGCTCAACGCGGCACGTCAGCCGGATGGGGAAGCAGAGGCGGATGTGTTGTTGGGGGAATACCGAAAGATGGATCCGGGACCGCTGGAGGAAATGATTTTTTTCGATCATCCCAGCGGGCGGACCCGCATTTATGCCGCGATGCGCTGGAAGGCGGAGAACTTGTGTTTGTTCGATGCGAGTTTGGCATGTACCGACCGGCCGGAGACATTAAAGAGCGCTAGGCAGTAAGCCCTGCCCGCTTGCTAGTAACATGTGGATTGATCAGCAGGTTCTTTCTCCTCCTTTGCAGCGCGAGCGCGGTGGCCTCGACGGCCACTCAGCACGACACGCTTGATCCGGCATTCGAAAGAGTTCCTTTCGACCGCTGGCTCGCTGAATCTTCCGATACGTTCTTCCACTGGAAAGCGCGTGTCGCGCGCGCTGAACTGTCATTTCATCAGCGCCTTGCGGCGACGGTCGAAATCGCCTTGGATGGCAAGGATCTGGAGACACGCCGCAAGGGCGAAATGGTGTTTCTGATTCAAATCACGGATAGTGCGGGCGTGCGTTATCAGCACCACAGCGCCATCGATCTCAGCAAGCTCGATGAAAACATCAAAGCCGCCGACCTGGAGATCTCACAACGCGCGTTCGTTCTGCCGGCCGATTACCGGCTGGCCGTCGCTCTGTTCGATACCGCCACCGGTGAGCACGCAACGATGCAGACGCAGTTTCGGGTGGCGCAGCCGTTGTCTGATTTCTTGCCGGACGCGTGGCGCGATTTGCCGGCGGTCGAATTCATCGAGAACGAACCATCGCCCGATAGTTGGTTTCTGCCCGAGATCAAGGGCCGGTTGCGATGGGCAGATTCGGCGCATTCACCGTCACGGCTTGAGGTGATTCTGAATGCGGCCCCTTCAGTGCCGGAGCCGGGATCGCGGCACACTCCAAGCAGCGGTATGGGAGCTCTGCTTCCGGTCCTCAAGGCGCTCTCGGAGACGGGATCGCCCTCGCTGTCGGAGAGCGTCGACTTGCTCGACTTAGGCCGGCGGCGCGATGTCTTTCATCAAGATGGCGTGCAAGATCTCGAGTGGCCGCGTCTGAAGACAGCGTTGGGAGACGCCAATACCGCGTCAATCGACCTTCATTCACTTGCCGACCGGCATCACGAGGCGCAATTCTTCGTCTCGGAGGTGCGCCGAGTTCTCCGAGAGTCGGATAAACCTGGCATTCTCGTGGTGCTCACTACAGCCGTGGCTTTCGAGTCCGGCGAAGACCTGGAGCCCATTTCTCTCGAAGCTTTGCCGGCAGCGCGTGTCTTCTATATTCGCTATCGATCTCCGGTTCAACTCAGTCGCCCGTTCGGTCCACAAATGGGAGGCCGCGGCCGCGGCGGGCGAATGGGCGGAGGGCCGATGATGAACCAAACCTCCCACAACCTCGTGGATCAGTTGGAGGTTACCCTGAAGCCGCTGCATCCGAAGGTCTTTGATGTGGAGACACCGGAGCAGGTGACGAAAGCCTTGAAAGAGATTAGAAATGCGCTCGTGACTTTCGAAGGAGAGTCTGGGCATTAGAATTGCATCTTATTCGGCTGAAGGACTGCGAAGTGCGATCATCATACGAGCGTACTGCCTTGTCATTGGGTTCTATGAAATTAGCTTTGAAGAATCCGCGCGACGAAAGCCCTGAGATTGAGGCGATTAGCTCGCTGGTTGGCAACCTTGCCGCTTTCGTCCCCAAGGAAGTCCTCCCTCTTAAGAATCCTCAAACAGATATCCCGCGAATTGCGAAAGACGTTCGGTTGGCACGCCTGATCGAAGAAGCCGTTAGTCGAATTCCTACAGATTATCTTCTGAACCTCGGCGATGCTCGTGGAGTGAGCGAACTTCCCCCTTCGAGCGTCCACCTTGTCGTGACCTCGCCGCCCTATCGGACTCTAAAGGAATATCGAACTTCCAACGGCCAGATGGGCCACATTGCGGATTATGAGCAATTCCTCAGCGAACTGGACAAGGTCTGGGCTCACTGTTTCCGCGCGCTTGTCCACGGCGGTCGCCTCATTTGCGTGGTGGGTGACGTTTGCCTTTCCCGGCGAAACAATAACGGCCGTCATACGGTGGTCCCGCTTCACGCGTCAATTCAGGAACACTGCCGAAAACTTGGATTCGATAACCTCGCGCCGATCATCTGGCACAAGATTGCGAACGCAGTTTATGAAGTCGACAACGGATCGAGCTTTTTAGGAAAGCCCTATGAGCCTAATTCGGTAATCAAGAACGATATCGAGTTCATTCTCATGCAGCGCAAACCCGGCGGCTATCGCATGCCTGATATTCCGGCTCGCATATTGAGCGTTATTTCTGGTGAAAATCACAAGCAATGGTTCCAACAGATCTGGTCCGGTGTGACCGGCGCCTCCACACGCAGTCACCCGGCGCCATATCCGGTGGAGCTCGTTGAGAGATTGATCCGCATGTTCTGCGTAAGAACGGTCTTCCAGAGAATCACGTTTACTGCGAGAAGTACGTCGAACTGCCTGGCTGGTATCGGCAGGAGAAAAAACGGGATCTTCTCATTGTGTCTGACGGAAAGCTGCTGGCCGGTATCGAATTCAAGTCGCAAGTTGGCTCGTTTGGTAACAACTACAACAATCGCACTGAAGAGGCTATCGGGAGCGCCACCGACATTCGGGCCGCCTATCGAGAGGGCGCCTTCAAACCATCGGCCCGGCCTTGGCTCGGATATTTGATGCTACTTGAGGACGCGCCGGCTTCGGTGAGCCCAGTTCGTGCGAGAGAGCCTCATTTCAAGGTGTTTCCGGAGTTTAAAGACGCGTCTTACGCGAAGCGCTATGAGATTCTGGTCACAAAACTTGTCCGCGAGCGGCTTTATGACGCTGCCTGCTTTCTGATGTCTAATGCTGTTGATGGGGTAGAAGGACTTTATCGGGAGCCGGCGGAAGATCTCAGTTTTCAAAACTTTATTGCCTCGCTCCTAGCCAAGGCGATCGCGGTGGCCAAAACTGAAAAGTCTCGGTCCAGGAACTTAAGCGATATCAGGACTTTGCGACGACGGGGTCGCTCCGAAAAGAAGTAGAATTGAGTCCTGGGGGTAGCTTCTGCGCGTTTCTTTTTCGGCTCTCTTGCTGTTCTCGTGTGTGGCCACGGCGTGGCAAGAAAACGCCCCGGAAATGACGCAAAAAGAAACTGCGCCCACATTTCAAAGCAAGGTGAATTTGGTGCTGGTTCCTGTGGTGGTGCGCGACGGGCAAGGCCGCGCCATCGGCGATCTGACCAAAGACGATTTCCAACTGTTCGATAAAGGCAAGCCGCAGACGATTGCCAGCTTTACGGTCATGAAGCGGGGCAGCGCCTCTCAGGCTGGGCATCCGCCGACGGTAGCGGAAACGGCCGGAGCGGCTGTCACGCCGCAAAGCCAGCCGCCCGCGCCGGAGCGCTACGTCGCTTATCTGTTCGACGATCTGAATATCGAATTTGCGGATTTAGTGGCCGTAAAGAAGGCCGCTACACGCCACATAACGAATGACCTGCAGACGAGTGACAGGGCAGCCATCTACACCACTTCTGGCCAAACTTCGTTGGACTTTACCGACAACAAAACGAAGCTCGTGGAAACGGTCGATCAGATCCGGGTCCGGCCTATGTATCAGCACGCGGGGAGACAATGCCCCGATCTGTCTTACTACATGGCCGATTTGATCGTGAACAGGAACGATCAGCAGGCTTTACAGGCTGCCACGCAGGAGACCATCTCCTGTATGAACCTGGACCCTACTAAGGAACAAAATATGGCCCAGCAAATGGCAGAAGCGGCCGCGAGACAGGAACTCACGATCGGCGAACAGGGCACGCGCGTCACGCTCGGCGTAATCAAAAATGTTATACGGCGAATGACAGCGATGCCGGGACAGCGTCTTATCGTTCTCGCATCTCCCGGGTTCCTGGCCCAGACTAATGAGGCTTTCAACGATAAAGGCGAAATTCTCGATCTGGCGGCGCGCGCGAATGTCATGATCAGTTCGCTGAACGCGCGCGGGCTTTTCACCACGGAGATGGATGCCAGCCAGCAGGGTGCTTCGAGCCAAGCGGCGCAGCGTTTGATTTCACAGTACTATCGAGAAAGCGCCATTGCTACCGAAGATGTGCTGGCGGAACTGGCGGATGGCACCGGCGGAACGTTTTTCCACAATAGCAACGATTTGAACGAAGGATTTGCGCGCGTGGCGGCAGCGCCGGAAGTTTCGTATGTCCTGGGGTTTTCACCGCGAGCCCTGAAGCCCGATGGGAGTTTTCACCGTTTGAAGATAAGTCTGGTGAGCCGCAAGGGTGTGAGCATCCAAGCGCGCCGCGGCTATTACGCTCTGAAGCATAGCCGCAATGCGGAAGAAGATGCGACGGCGGATATTCAAGACGCGGTCTTTTCACGCGACGAGATGCGCGATATTCCGGTGGATCTGCAAACGCAGTTTTTCAAACCGGATGCTTCCTCAGCCAAGCTCACCGTGCTGGCGAAAATAGATTTGAGGCGGCTGCCCTATAAGAAGCTGGACGGCCGCAACGACGACGAATTGATGGTTGTCTCCGTTCTGTTTGATACCAACGGCAACTACGTGAAAGGAATAACCAAAACCGTCAGTATGAAGCTGCGTGACGAGACACTGGCGCGTTTGGCCTCCGGGATTACGGTGAAAACGAACTTCGACGTCAAACCCGGAACATATATAGTGAGGCTGGTTGTGCGAGACGCCGAAGGGCAGGCGATGGCGGCGCAAAATGGCGCCGTCGAAATTCCATGAGGGGGAACGTATGCGGATGAAAGCTGCTTTGCTTGGGGTGGTCGTTCTTGCGGTCGCGATGGGGAGCGCGCAGGAAGCGAGTGGGCCTTTGATTCGGGCCGAGAAAAAGCTGGTGCTGGTAGACGTGGTCGTCACCGACAAAAAGGACAACTACGTACACGGTTTGACGGCCAAGGATTTCCGGGTGTGGCAGGACAAGGATGAGCAAACCATTGAGACTTTCTCATCCGAAGTGGACCCGGCATCGCCAGCGGGCAACCGGAAACACTATCTAATTCTGTTCTTCGACAATTCGACCATGGGCTTCGCCGAGCAGACGCAAGCCCGGCAAGCGGCTTTGCGCTTTCTGGATAAGAATACTGCGCCGAACCGCCTGATTGCGGTGGTGAATTTCGGCGGTAGCTTGCGGATCGCCCAGAACTTCACCTCAGACGCGGAGCGGCTCAAGCAAGTGGTAAGTGGTGTCAAGTTTTCGGCCGTCTCGTCGAACGACGACACGATGGGTGGCCCAGCGCTTTCGAAAGCTGAAGCGGATTTCGGCGCCCGGACGGTGCTGCTCGGATTGAGAAGTTTAGCCAAGAGTCTGAGCACCGTGCCGGGAAGAAAAACGCTGATCTTCTTAAGCGCCGGGTTCAAGCTGGATAGTGAGCTGCGCTCGGAGTTGACGGCGGTGGTGGATGTCTGCAACAAAGCCAATGTAGCCGTGTATCCAATTGATGTACGCGGATTGGTGGCGGGCGGCCCCGCGGCGCGAAATAGCGATGGTCCGCTCGGCGGTGCGTTTCTGCTGAATGCGGCTTACGGCGGACAACAGCGAGGTGGCGGTGGCACCACTGGCGGCGGAACCAGCAGCGGCGGTGGTGGTACGCGCGGCGGCGCTGGCGGGAGCACGGGCGGTGGTACAGGCGGCGGCAGAGGTGGAAGTAGCGGCGGAAGCGGCGGCGGAACCACTACCGGCATTTCGCGCGGTCCGGCCACGGGCGTCACCAACCCTCTCAACCAATCGCGGTCAATCCTGCCGCACATTCCCGACATCACCACTCAGCAAGACGTTCTTTACATCTTGGCGCAGGGCACCGGCGGATTCGTCATTGTCAATACCAACGACTTGTTGGGAGGGCTCGACCGCATCGCCAACGAACAGAACGAATATTATGTGCTGGGCTATTCGCCTGGGGACGATGACGAGGAGGGCGCTTGCCACGAATTGAAAGTGAAGGTGGATCGTGGAGGCGTTAATGTGCGCTCGCGAACCGGCTACTGCCGGACGAAAGCAGTCGACCTTTTGGCGGGAAGTGCAAAAGGGAGAGAGTTGGAAAATCGCGCAGCCGGCTCGGCAGCAGGGAATGTGAGCGCGAAGATGCAAGCAGCATTTTTCTACACGGGGCCGAACACCGCCCGCGTGGATGTGGCCATGGAGATGCCGGCAGACATGCTGAACTTCAAGAAGGAAAAGGGCAAACAGCGCGCGGAGTTGAACGTGCTTGGTATTGCTTACAACCCAGAGGGCGGCGTCGCGGCGAAATTCAGCGACACGCTCAAGATGGAATTTCAGAACAAGAAGGAAGTTGAAGAGTTTGAAGAAAAACCGTTGCACTACGAAACGCAATTCGAAGTGGCCTCCGGTAAATACACATTGAAGGTGGTTTTCAGTGCAAATGGCGAAGGCTTTGGAAAGCTGGAATCGCCGCTGGTTGTGGACCCATATGACAACAAGAAGTTCGGTTTAAGCGCCATTGCGATGAGCCGGGAGATGCGCAAGGTGAACGACTTGGATGCGAATTTGGATGCGACACTGCTGGCGGACAAGACACCCCTGATTGTCATGGGGATGCAACTCACTCCCGGCGCTTCGAACGTTTTCCAAAAGGGCGGTCCAGGAGCGTTTTATCTCGAAATCTATGAGCCTTCGTTGACAGACGATAAGCCGCACAAGGTAGCGCTGAAAATGGTGGTGATCGACGCGAAGACGAAGGAAAGCAAACTGGATACGGGGTTGATCGACATGTCCCAATACGCGCATGCCGGCAATCCAGTGATACCGGTTGGCTTGCGTGTGCCTTCCAAAGAACTCGCGGCGGGATCTTATCGTGTGGAGTTCATGGCGGCGGACGATGCAGGGAATGTGTCGGTTATCCGGAGCGCGGATTTTGAGGTGCGGCAATAGACCTAAGTGGCATTTTCCCCCCACGGGGGACGGAGAGATATGGCCCCAAACGCGAAAATCGTCCTCTCCACAGGGACAGAGAGATGTGGGACCAGAGAGAAATCTTCGATTGGCCCAACTCCCTTAACAAATGTCGAGATTTGCCCGCGCCGTAGCGGTCGGAGCGGCCCACCACATCACGCAACGGGGTATTGACCGCCAACGAGTATTTTTCACCGACGCCGATCGGCACACTTATCTGGATTGCCTGGCCAAATACTGCGTGCAGGCCCGGGTACGCATTCTGGCTTACTGTTTGATGAGCAACCACATTCATTTGGTAGCGATTCCGGAGGAACCGCAGGCATTGGCCGTCGCGTTGCGCCGGACTCATGGTCGGTACGCTCTCTATCTCAATGCGCGGCGAGATCGCGCTGGGCATCGGTGGCAGAACCGCTTTTATTCCTGCGCGCTGGACGAACCGCATTTGTGGATCGCGCTGCGGTATGTGGAACGAAACCCGGTGCGGGCGAACTTGGTGGCACGGGCAGAAGAGTATGCTTGGTCGAGTGCCAGAGCTCATCTGCGTGGGGACCATTCGAATCGGCTCCTCGATTGGGAATTCCATGCAACGGCTCATGGTGAGGAGCGCTGGAAGACGCTTTTGGCGGAACCCGAGGAGTTGGAAGCCATCCGCGCACTGCAGCGCGGAACCTTCACGGGAAGGCCAGTGGGGAGCGCGGAATTTGTGGCGAGCCTTGAGAGAAAATTGGGGCGCCCGTTGGCGATCAGGGCGAGCTCGCACGCCGTTGCGGCGTCCAAAACGGCAGCCTCGCCATAAGGCTCGCGGTGCCAGTCCTCTCCGTCCCCCTTTGCCCCCCTTTGCCCGGTTTGCGCGTGCCGTCTAAGGAACTCGCGGCGGGATCCTATCGTGTGGAGTTCATGGCGCCGGACGATGCTGGGAATGTGTCGGTTATCCGGAGCGCGGATTTCGAGGTGCGGCAATAGGAGCCTTGTCGAGTTACGCTATTAAGCAGGAGTCCGAATAGCGGCGGAGCCCGGTGCTGTATAAAATTCGCTTGCCCCAATAAAAGCTGTGTCCAACAATCAATTGTTTCTGGCCTTGCTTGGCACCTTGCTGACTCTTCTGGGAGCATTTTACAAAATCCTAAAGGACTATATGGATGCGAAATTTGAGGGTGTCAATCAACGCTTTACCAGCGCGGACAATCAGCTTAAATTCCTGGTAGGGCATTTTCGTCGACCATAATCAACGAATTTCTTCCCTCGAAACCAAAACCAGACATTTGTAATGAGCAGGCGTGGTCACAGCGTTTCCCATCTGCCCGACTGCCCAGCTCTTAGAACGGCATCAATCACTAACATATTCCCGAGCGCGTTTTCCAGCGGCACGGGGACATCGCTGTTGTCCAAAATCGCCCGCGAAAACGCATCGCCCTGAATGGTGTATTGATCGGACGCTTCGAACTCCTCAATGCGCGCTTTACGCCCTGCGAGTTCCGAACCATCGTCAATGAAAATCCGGCTGGGGCGGTCGGGCGGAATGTTATAGGGGATCTCCATATCAATGCGCGCTTTCGTGCCTAGAATCTGCATGCGCTGGAAAGGCACAAGCTGCGTACTGCAAGTAAAGATGGCATGGCCGGTTCCATAATCCAGCAGTGCCGAGCTAAGCCGGTCGGTATTCATTTCGGGGTCGCGATCAATCAGCGCCGATACGCGGATAGGTTCACGTTCAAACAGGAAGCGCGAGATGTTGATGGGATAGCAGCCGATATCCATCACAGCTCCGCCGCCAATTTCGGGCACATTGCGAATATTTTTCGGATCGCGGTTGAAATAGCTGAAGACGCTGACGATAGAACGCAGTTCGCCAATAGCGCCGGTGCGTACCAGTTCGCGCGCGCGCAGCCACTCGGGAGCCGTCCGGACCATGAACGCCTCGCCGATTTTGACGCGGGTCTTGTTGCGTACCGCTATGAGTTGGCGCACTTCTTCCGCCGTCAGCGCGAGCGGCTTTTCGCATAAGACGTGTTTCCCCGCTTCAGCCGCTTTGATGGAAAGAGGCACGTGCAGATGGTTGGGCAGCGGAATGTAGACGGCTTGAATGGTGGGATCGGCCAGCAGATCATGGTAGGAACCGAACGACTTGGGAATACCCAGTTGAGCGGCGGCTTGGCTGGCTCGTGCGGCATCTCGCGAGGCGATGGCGGATATCTCGCAAAAACGGCCTTTCTGCATGGCCGGAATGACTTTCTTTACAGCTATATTAGCGACGCCCAGCACACCCCAGCGAATCTTTTCAGGCATGAGTAATCAGTCTCTCACGGATTAAGATGGCTTGGGCGCGCTTTCTGCTACCCTAAAGTTTCGCGTGAAGCTTTACGATCTGAACCCAGGAAACGATTGCCCGGAAGTGGTCAGGGCGATTATTGAAATCCCGAAGAATTCGGTAAATAAATACGAATATGATGGCGAATTAGAGATGTTTCGCCTCGACCGGGCGTTGTATTCACCCATGCATTATCCGGGCGATTACGGCTTCATTCCCGGCACCCTGGCCGACGATGGCGACCCGCTGGACATTCTGGTGCTGGTAGACGAAGCGAGTTTCACAGGTTGCCTGATGGAAGCGCGGCCAGTTGGGGTGTTGCACATGCTCGACGGCAATGAACACGATCAGAAGATCCTGGGCATTCCGACGCGCAATCCCCGTTTCGACAGTATTCACACAATGGATCAGGTGTTCCCACACGTCCGGCGCGAAATCGAGCACTTTTTTTCCATTTATAAAGAGCTGCAAGGCGTGCAAATGAAGATGGAAGGCTGGGCCGGCCCGCGCGAAGCTCGCAAAGTGATTAACGACAGCAGGCAGGCTTATCTTGAGAGCGTAAAGGACGCGGCTGCACGCCGCCAAACAGAGTAGGAGCCTCCTAGAGATAAGCGGTAGCCGTCGCGCCACTATTATTGTTGAATCGCTGTGCCGATCCTGAGCTCCTGCTCGCCGCTATTGAAGCATTCGTGGCCGCTTGCCGCTGTCCCGCCGCGCTCGAATATGGCGAAAACCCGATTCCTCTCACCACTGGTTACTATGCCCTTGAAATACGCTCCGGCCGGCTTTCCATCGAAATCTGGGACGATTCGCGGAGCGTTTCGCGCCGCATCCTCTCCTTCGAGCGCCACTCGACAGGCGTGCTGGATTGCGTCATTCAAAAATTTGGCGGCAAGCCGAGTCGCCTGACGTTTCTCGATTTAGATCGGCCGCAAACCGAGCATCGCAAGCGCATGGGCCATCGCCAGAATTTCGCGGAGCAATTCCGGCGCATGCTGCAACGCCAATTTCCGGGGTGGGAAGTCGAGACGCTTTCCTCCGCGCTGGATCTGCAACATTCGCTGTCTTCGGTTTTTCCGCGCGCCAAGGTCACCCGCGGCAGCCACATCTTGGCCGCCATGGCGTGCCCCGAGCAGCAAGATGAACCGGGGCTGCTCACCTTCGCCTTGATCTGGCATCATTATGTGCGGTCTCACCGCCGCGTTCAAGGCCAGACCTCGTTGTGCTTGTTCCTGCCTGAAACAGCCGGTAACCTCACGGCGCACCGGCTTCGCTGGCTTACGGGCGAACCTCTGGTTACACGTTTGTTCCGTTTCAACGCGCACGGGTCCGCAGGTGAAGTGGACGCCCGCGATCTGGGCAATCTCGAAACGCGCCTCTCTTCGCATTACGTCAAGCCGCCGCTCACGCCTGAAACCGAAACGCTGATGAAGGAACTGAAAGCGCTGGAAGGTGTCGGTTGTTTCCCCGAATTGGGAGGCGCCATCAGCATTCGCAGCCGCGGTTTGGAATTCGCGCGCCTCGAAAATGGCCGTATCTTATTGGGAATAGAAACGAAAACGGAATTGCCGGCGTCCCAATTTTCAGAAGTGACTAACTTTGCCGCGCAGTTGTCTCAATTGTCAGCAGCCGCTGCCAGTGCTCCGGCAACAACCCCTCCTCAATACTCGGAGCGCTGGTTTGAATCAGTGGTGCGGAGTCATATCCAGTTCATCGAGCCGGACTTATTGCCTGATCCTATTCACGGGCAGGTGTTGACGTTCGCGGCGGGCGATCGCGATCTGATCGATCTGCTCGCGCTTTCGCCGCGTGGCCGGCTGGCCGTTCTCGAGCTCAAAGTGGCCGAAGATCCGCACCTTCCGCTTCAAGCGCTAGACTACTGGATGCGAGTCGCCTGGCATCTGCAGCGCGACGAATTGCGGCAATTGTTTCCCGGAAACGTTCTCGAGAACAAGCCGCCTCGATTATTGTTGATTGCTCCGGCCATGACGTTTCACTCATCCAACGCCGATCTCATCCGTTACTTCTCTCCTGACATTGAAATTGAAAGAATAGGAGTTAATTCCGATTGGCGGAAGAGTTTGCGCGTGGTACTGCGTCTAAGAGGAGCAGATGCACCTATTTCACATGGAGGCGTCCGATGAGTTTTGAAGGCTTAGTACAGATTAAGAAGGCTATCGGTATGCTCAGTCCCAAAGAGGTCAGGGAACTGAGCCAGCGAGACGTTCGCATTGGTTTGCATGCGGCGGATCATTTCTCGCTGAACCAGATGGAAGATTTCTTGCTTGGTGGCTTGCGGCCGGCGCGCCGCCGCGATTCGGCGGATCTGATCCTCCGCAACCCGGGCACTGTCAATCAGGCCAACCTCAATCTTTATCACGCCAACACCCAGCCGCCGCCAAAATCGCTTGTCTACCGACCCGAGCACCCGCAAACGGTCGTCGCCAAGACTCTCAAAGCGTTCCCCGACTTGGGCATAACGCTCGCCCGCTCTTTTGAGCCGTTTCGCGGACCTTATGTGAACAGCGTGATTGCCGACGTGTGCAAAGAAAATACACTCTTCGCGTTGGCCACGGCCATTCCCGATATTGTGCCGCTCATCTCGCTGCCGTGGGCCATTGCCGAATTCGCGTCCGATAGCGCGTTCCTCACCATGAACCAGATCCGTCTGGCTTTCATGATCGCGGCCGGAAGCGATCGCGATGTTGGTTATATGGAACAGAAGAGCGAAATTGCCGCTGTCATCGGCAGCGCTTTCGGCTGGCGGGCACTGGCGCGCGAACTCGTTGGCAAAATCCCGTTCGGGGGCGGACTCATCGCCAAAGCGGGCGTCGCTTACGCTGGTACCAAGGTGGTCGGCCTGTCGCTCGATAAGTTCTACAGCTTGGGCTATACCTATTCGCGCGAAGAGCGCACTGAGCTTTATGCCGAAGCCTATCGCCAAGGGAAAAGCGTAGCTGCGAAACTGCTTCGATTGATCCGGCCCGACTTGGCAGCTAAGCTCGCCGATGCCGACGAGGCCAAGCGCCCCGCCTAGACCGGAAACGGACGAGACGTTCCCATGTTTCCCAAACCCGTCGCGGTGGTCACGGGTGGCAGCCGCGGCATTGGCCGCGCCATCGTCGAAGAACTCTCCTCCAGCCATTCCGTCGTGGCAACGTACAACGCCAATCTGACTGCGGCCCAAGACGTCGCCCAAGCCACCGGTGCCACCATCCTTCCTTGCCAGTTAGCCGACCCCGCATCCTGCCGCGGATTCCTGGCCGAACTGGATCGCCGCTTCCCGGTTGTCGATCTGCTGGTGAACAACGCCGGGATGGCTCCGCGCGAACGCCACGATATCCTCGAAGCCACTCCCGAAAGTTTCGACGAAGTCTTTGCCACCAACCTCAAAGGCCCGTATTTTGTGACACAGCACATCGCCAGGAGCATGCTCGCGCGCAACGCCGGGCGCATTGTTTTTATCGGTTCTATCTCGAGTTTCACCGCATCCGTTAATCGTGGGGATTACTGCATGACCAAGGCTGCTTTATCCATGGCTGTTAAGCTCTTCGCCGCCCGTCTGGCACCGCACAATATCCCCGTCTTCGAAATCGAACCAGGCATCATTCGCACCGATATGATCGCCTCCGTGGCTGCCGCTTACGAGCAGCGCATCGCGGACGGCCTCCTGCCTCAACGCCGCATAGGCGAGCCGAAAGATGTCGCCGCCGCGGTGCGCGCGATCGCCGATGGCCGCCTCGACTATTCGACTGGCCAAGTGCTGCACGTCGATGGCGGGTTTCATCTGCGTACTCTGTAGTTATGGAGTTGCTCGATGCGGTTGAAGTGCGCGTCTTGGGAGCGCTGATGGAAAAAGAAGCCACCACGCCCGAATACTATCCACTCTCGTTGAACGCGCTGGTCAATGCTTGTAACCAGAAAACCAACCGCGACCCCGTGACCGATTATGACGATGATACGGTGGCCGACGCCTTAGCCAGTTTGCGCGAAAAGCATTTTGCACTCACCGTCACGGGTGGCAGCCGTGTCAATAAGTATCAGCAGCGCATCTCCGAGACATTGAATCTGGGCCGCCGCGAATCGGCTGTTCTATGTGTACTGTTTCTAAGGGGTCCTCAGACGCTGGGCGAAATCAAAGATCGCAGCGAGCGGATGTTCTCGTTTGCGGATCTCGCGGAAACGGAGGCGGTGCTCGAGAAGCTCGGAACGCTGGTCAAGAAACTCCCCCGCCTGCCTGGACAGAAGGAAGCGCGCTATGTTCATTTGCTTTCCGGTGAACCGGATTTGGAGGCGATGGCCGAGCCATCTTCCGCCGCGCCTCCCACGCGGGTGGCACAGCTAGAACAAGACCTCCGCGATTTGCGCACTGAATTCGACGAATTGAAACGGCGCTTTGAAGCGCTTGAATCGCAACTGCGATGATTTGATCGAAGGCCCGCCTGCACTTCGCTTGCCGATTCCATGCAGGACCTCGATGCCGCGGGGCCGACGAGAACGATTGGCGGC
>Ga0302325_10001826_pt1 | contig 53419 bp, 54 predicted proteins | sample Palsa_T0_2_FD_201948 | JGI IMG/M metagenome (GOLD analysis project Ga0302325, IMG submission 201948) | Peat permafrost microbial communities from Stordalen Mire near Abisko, Sweden - Palsa_T0_2 | ecosystem: Environmental > Terrestrial > Soil > Palsa > Peat permafrost | place: Sweden: Abisko...
ACCGGCCGCTCTCAGCATTTCGATCAAGACGCGGGGACTTAGGCGTCGATAGACGGTCACTCCCTCCTGATTGAGGCGATTCACGAACGGATTAAGTCTTGGGGCGCGCCATGGGAATCCCGCACCCAATGGAAGGCTTGCGAAGGGCCGTGTCGAGCAGGTGCGCCGGCGACATCGCGAACCTTCCATAATGGCGCGATGGCCTGAAGGTCCCATTCGCGCCCCGCCAGCGAAAGCGGCAAGTGGGCGTAAAGGATCGGTTCAGGACCGGTGGCTCGGGGCGCTCACCGCCAAAGTGATGGGAAACAAGGTCGCGCCGCGCCCCCGTTCTCACTTTGCGCGTTCTCAGGATGACCTACGCCACCGCGCGATGTTCCGTTTTGTACTGGGCGAACAACGCGTCTTGAATCGGCCGTTCGGCGCGGAACGCCGCCAGCTCCTCCGGGAAGTGTTCGATCAGTTGCGCGGGCGCCAGGCGGCGATCGTCGCCCAGTATTTGCGCCAACTGGAGCGCATTCACGGCGGACTTTCCACCCGCATCGTTATTGGCGAAGACGAACGTGGCGGCGGCGTGTTGCTGGATCTGCTCCACGCGCTGCTTCCAGTCCTGCAGTTCTTTGGGCGAATAGAGATAATCGTGCGCGGCAAGGGCGCGGGCCGGCCGGCCGAACTCGCGCTCCCAGTGCTGAGGATTGCGACCGTGCAGCCGCACGTATCCGATCCGCGAAGTGAGCGCGGAGGCGGGCGGCATTCCTTTGGTGTACGGCGCCTGGTCGATATTCGCGAATCCAATGCCATAGTCGATTAACGTGCCGAGCGCTTCGTCGTGCAACCAACTCACGTGACGCATTTCGGCGACCAACTGGAACTCGTGAAAGGCCCGCCGCAGAGCGATCAGGAATACCCGGTTCTCTTCGGTATAGCGAAAGCTCCAGGGAAACTGCATGAGCACGCAGCCGAGTTTTCGCGCGCGATGCAACGGCCACAGGCCTTCTTTGAAGCGCGCGATTTCCCGGGCCCCCAACAAGCGTTCGTGCGTGAACCGGCGGCCCAATTTCACCGTGAAGAGGAACTTCGGGTTATGCGCAACCTTCCGAACCCACAGGCTGGCTAGTTCCGGCTGGATGGCTTGGTAGAAGCTGGTGTTGATTTCCAGCGCGTCGAAATACGTGGACAGATCTTCCAGTGCATGAAAGCCTCGCGGCTTCAGCTTGGGATAAACAATGCCATTCCAGTGTGGATAAGACCAACCGGAGGGGCCGCAATAGAGTGTACGGGGGAGGGACATGGCACTCTTTTATTCTCCTTTTCTTCGCTTACCAGTATAGGCGAATAGAGGGCGAAAATCAAGAGCTGTTTGTGCCGCGCTCTAGCTCCAAAGAGCCATACAGAAAGCGCCATGAATTTTGGCGCGTTCAGTAACTTGGCCGTGGCCGGAAGCGTTATTCAATCAAATCCCCGTTACGACGGCGGACACTTCACCCTGTCACCCCAAGAAGCGTCCGCCTTTTCTATTTCCCGAAGCGGATCTTATTCCCCGGAAATTCCTTCAAATAGCGGGGTACTCAGGTAACGCTCGCCGGAATCGGGTAAAACCACTACCAACATCTTGCCCTTCATCTCGGGTTCCTTGGCCACCCGCGCCGCGGCGGCCACAGCGGCGCCGCTCGAAATTCCCGCGAGAATTCCTTCTTCTCGAGCCAAACGGCGGGCCATTTCCATCGACTCCTCGTTGGTTACCTGTTCCACTCGATCCACTATCGATAAATCCAAGTTGCCTGGAATGAAACCAGCGCCGATTCCCTGAATCTTATGCGATCCGGGGTGCAGCGGCTGGCCCTGGAGCGCCTGCGTAATCACCGGGCTGCCGGTGGGCTCGACGGCGATGGAGATTACCTTCTTGTCCTTTCGAACCGATGTGATAAAACGTGATACACCCGTGATCGTTCCGCCGGTTCCCACGCCGCACACCAAGACGTCGATCCCGCCTTCGGTGTCGTTCCAAATCTCCGGGCCGGTGGTCTTGAAATGGATTTCCGGATTGGCCGGATTTTGGAACTGCTGCAGCAGCACGTAGCGCTGGGGATCGGCTGCGACAAACTCTTCCGCCTTTGAGATGGAACCTTGCATGCCCGCCGCGCCGTCCGTGAGGATCAGGTTGGCGCCGAACGCGCGCAGCACCTTTCGGCGTTCCACCGACATGGTCTCCGGCATCACCAGCGTGATCGGATACCCGCGCGCCGCGGCCACGAACGCCAGTGCGATGCCGGTGTTGCCGCTGGTGGGTTCAATCAATTCTTTGCCCGGCCCCAGCAGTCCGCGCTTCTCCGCGTCCCAAATCATAGATGCGCCGATGCGGCACTTTACGGAATATGCCGGGTTCCGTCCTTCGATCTTGGCCAGAATGGTGGCATGACTTCCCTGCCCGATACGGTTCAATTTCACCAGAGGGGTATGGCCAATGCTCAGCGAATTGTCCTGATAGAACATCAAATCTCCCAGTTTGGTACGTACTTGGATTGTTGGTCCCGCCAGTTCCGGACCAGCTCGGCTAAGGTGGTTTGATCTATTACGTCGGAGACGGCTTGATCCATCCGGCGCCAGGTTTCCGAGAATGGGTCGGCCGCGCTCTGCTTGCGCGCGGGCTTGCTGCGTCTGGCGCCTTCGACATAACGGACCACTTCACCCACCGTGATGGCTTCCGGCTTGCGAGCCAGCAGATAGCCTCCTTCGGCGCCGCGCCGGGACTCCACAAAGCCGCCCTGCTTCAGCCCGGCCAGAATCAGCTCCAGGAATTTCTGTGGGATCTTTTGCCGCCTCGCGATGTCCGCGATCTTGATTGGTTCGCCGAACTGCTGGAGCGCCAGATCGAAAATCGCATGCAAGGCGTATTCGCCCTTGACGGAGATATTCATAAGGAGGCCATCAATCTCCCGCAACCAAGTAGAGATTGTAGCTGGCGATGCTGGCGCGGCGCTAGGGCCTGACGAGAAATCGTCAAAGATGAGCGGGTTGAATAGCGCAAAGGGCGCGGCGCCCCAGCGGGGATGCGCACTCCGCGTCCAAAGGACCTGTGGCCCGATCGGGATCAGAAGAGTGCGTCCCGCCCAGATGCGCGATCGCCTCGCACCGTTCCTGGCTTGTTCACCCCTACTACAGACAGATTACGGGGCTGGCCCAGATCCCCCATCCACTCTTCCGGCCCTGAGATGTATGATAAAACCATACTGATTCGATTAACTCCAACGACCTCGTGAATTGACTTGTGGTTTTAGATCGAAAGGATCCACGTGTGAACCCCACCGACGTCAACAACCCGAACTACTTCCACAAAGTTGTGGACTGTCAATGGGCCTGCCCGGCCCACACCAACGTTCCCGAATACATCCGCCTCATCGCGCAGGGCCGCTATACCGACGCCTACATGCTCAATCGCGAGTCGAATGTGTTTCCCGCCATTCTCGGACGCACCTGCGATCGCCCGTGTGAGCCGGCCTGCCGCCGGGGCCGCGTGGATGGCAAACCCGTCGCCATCTGCCGCCTGAAGCGCGTCGCCGCCGATCTGCGCGACGACATCACCGATCGCCTTCCCAAAATCCCGAGCGTCAAAAACGGAAAGCGCATCGCCTGTATCGGCGCGGGACCGGCCTCGCTCACCGTCGCGAACGATCTCATGCCCCTCGGCTATGAAGTGGTGATGTTCGAAAAGTACGACCGGCCGGGCGGCCTGATGCGCACCAACATCCCCGCCTTCCGCCTGCCCGAAAAGGTCCTCATGGACGAGATCGACCAGATCCTCGACATGGGCGTCGAGATTCGCTACAACTCCGGCATCGACAGCATGAAGGCGCTGCTCGACGCGGGCTTCGACGCGATTTTCGTCGGAACCGGCGCGCCGCGCGGTAAAGAACTCGACATTCCCGGCCGTCACGACACCGACCGCATTCACATCGGGATCGATTGGCTGGAATCCATCGCCTTCGGCCATACCGATTCCATCGGCGAAAAGGTGCTGATCATCGGCGTCGGCAACACGGCCATGGACTGCTGCCGGTCCAGCTGCCGCCTGGGCGGCAAAGACATCAAGGTGATGGCGCGCCGCCCGCGCGGTTTCTTCAAGGCGTCGCCGTGGGAACTGGAGGACGCCGAAGAGGAAGGCGTCGAGATCCTCATCAATCACGCGCCAGTGCGCTTCGTCATCGAAAACGGAAAACTCATTGGGATGGATTTCGAGCGCCTGGAATGGGACGCTCAGGCCAAAAAATCAAAGACTCTCGAAAATGTTTTTCTCCCCGCCGACGACGTGATCCTCGCCATCGGCCAGGAAAACTCGTTTCCTTGGATCGAACGGGACATCGGAATCGAATTCGACAAATGGGACATGCCCGTTGTCGACGAGAAAACCATGCAGTGTTCGCGGGAGGGCGTTTTCTTCGGCGGCGACGCCGCCTGGGGTCCGAAAAACATCATCTGGGCCGCGGAGCACGGCCATCAGGCCGCAATCTCCATTCACAATTACTGCCAGAGCGTCCCGGTTACCGAACGCCTTCCGCAAGGAGTGAATCTCATCAGCCAAAAGATGGGGATCAGCGAGTGGAGCTACCACAACGACTACAACCCGTCCAAGCGCCAGAAGATGCAGCATGTCGATCTGACGCGCCGCTTTGAGCAGATGAACATCGAGGTGGAGCTCGGCTTTTCCGCCGAACAGACCGCGCGCGAAGTGCTGCGCTGCATGAACTGCGACGTGCAAACCGCCTTCGCAGCTCCGCGCTGCATCGAGTGTGACGCGTGCATCGACATCTGCCCGGTGCAGTGCCTCACCATCACCCGCAACGGCGACGAAGACGATCTGCGCCATCGGCTCTCAGCCCCCGCCATCAATCTCACGCAGGATCTATACGTCTCAGCCGCGCTCCCGCAAACCGCGCGCATCATGGCCAAGGACGAAGACCTGTGCGTGCATTGCGGCCTCTGCGCCGAACGTTGTCCCACCGCAGCCTGGGACATGCAGAAGTTCGAGCTGCTCATTCCTTATGCCGGGAGGCCGGTGAGCACCGCATGCGTAACCGCGTAAACTGTCGCTTTAAATTGCTGACGCGCGCGGCTCATTGTCGCGAATCCGTCTTTGGGGGCGTCTACCGAGCCGCGACCGTGAGGGAGCGGGTTCCAAACGGCCTCTGCGCCGAACGTTGTCCCACCGCAGCCTGGGACATGCAGAAGTTCGAGCTGCTCATTCCTTATGCCGGGAGGCCGGTAAGCACCGCATGCGTAACCGCATAAACGATTTCGCTCTGAAGCTGGCAAATGTGAATGGAACCGGATCGGCCAGCGCCAACGGTCTGCTCATGCAGGCTATTTTTCGGATGGGCATTCCGGTGTCCGGCAAGAATCTGTTCCCCTCCAACATCCAGGGCCTGCCCACCTGGTACGAAATTCGTGTCAACAAGAACGGGTACACCGCTCGCTCGCTGGATTACGACCTGATGGTGGCGATGAACTCGCAGACCTATGCGCGCGATATCCAGGAGGTCCGCGAGGGCGGTTATCTGCTATACGATTCCAGTTGGCCGCTGGACCCGGCGCTGCTGCGCGCCGATGTGCATTTCCTGGGCGTTCCGTTCGCGCAATTGTGCAACGACAATTTCCGCGATCCGCGCGAGCGCATCCTGATGAAGAACATCGCTTACGCCGGAACGCTGGTGGCTGCGCTCCAGGTGGACATGGAAATCGTGGCCGCGCTGCTGGAAGAGAAATTCGCGGGCAAAAAGAAGCTGAGCGAATCGAACACTCGAGCGCTGCGCCTGGGCTACGATTACGCTCGCGATCATTTCGATTGCCCGCTGCCTTTTTATCTGGAGAAGATGGACGCCAACAGCGACAAAATTTTGATCGACGGGAACACCGCCATCGCGCTGGGCTGCGTCTACGCCGGAGCCACGGTGGCCGCGTGGTATCCCATCACGCCCTCCACTTCCGCGATGGACGCCTTCAAAGTATTCTGCGAAAAATATCGCAAAGATCCTGAAACCGGCCAGAACAACTACATCATCATCCAGGCCGAAGACGAGCTGGCCGCCATCGGCATGGTGATCGGCGCAGCCTGGAATGGCGCGCGCGCCTTCACCTCCACCGCCGGCCCGGGCATCTCACTGATGAACGAATTGCTCGGCTTGGCTTACTATGCCGAAGTCCCCGCCGTCATCATCGATGTCGAACGCGTCGGCCCGTCCACCGGCATGCCGACGCGCACGCAGCAGGGCGACCTGCTCGAATGCGCCTACGCATCGCACGGCGATACCAAACATATTCTGCTGTTTCCGTCCAGCCCTGCCGAATGCTTCGAATTCGCCCCTGTCGCGTTCGATCTGGCCGAGCGCTTTCAGACGCCGGTTTTCCTGATGTCCGATCTCGATATCGGTATGAACGATTGGGTGGTCCCGCGCCTGAAATGGGACGATGCCTATCAACCCGATCGCGGCCGCGTACTCAGCCTGGAAGAAATCGAAAATCTGCCCAAATTCCAGCGCTACACCGGCGAAGATGAAAATCAGGTCGCGCCGCGCACCTTGCCGGGCGTGCATCCCAAAGCATCCTATTTCACTCGCGGCTCCGGCCACAATCGATTCGGAGGCTACACCGAAATTCCGGACGAATACCAGGAAGTAATGGATCGCCTGCTGAAAAAGCACAAAGCGGCCGCCGGGTTCGTCCCGGCGCCCATCGTTCATCGCCGGCCAGAAGCTACTTTCGGTGTCCTCACTCTCGGCGGCTGCGATCCGGCCGTTCGCGAAGCGCTCGATCTGCTGGCGGAACTGGGAGCCGTTGGAGATTTCATGCGCGTGCGCGGCTTCCCCTTCGCTGACTCCGTGGAATCCTTCCTCGCCGAACACGAGATCTGCTTCGTCATCGAGCAAAACCGCGACGCGCAGCTTCGTTCGCTCTTGACGCTCGAGACCAACGTCCCGAAGGACAAATTGCGCTCGATATTGGTCTACGGCGGATTTCCGCTTAGCGCGCGCCACGTCGTGAATGGCGTCCTCGAAGAGTTCGGCTTGGAGCGCAAGCCGGTATTCGTGGCAGCCAGCCGGCCGACCGGTGAAGTGCCCATGGAGGAATAACGTGCCATCCATCGTAAAGCCCGTCGCCACGCACCCTAGCCTGCAGCGCAACGATCTGGGCCTGACAATTCGCGACTACGAAGGGACCATGTCCACCCTGTGCGCCGGATGCGGGCATGACTCCATCACCGCCGCCATCACGCGCGCCTTTTGGGAAGTGGCCACGCCTCCGCACATGCTGGCCAAGCTCAGCGGCATCGGCTGCTCCTCGAAAACGCCCGCCTATTTCGTGAATGGCGCGCACGGGCTCAACTCCGCCCATGGCCGCATGCCGCCCATCGCCACCGGCGCCAACGCCGCCAATCGCGAATTGGTCTACATCGGAATTTCGGGCGACGGCGATTCGCTTTCCATCGGCCTGGGCCACATGTGCCACGCCATTCGCCGCAACGTCCGCATGGTCTACGTGATCGAAAACAACGGCGTCTACGGCCTCACCAAGGGCCAGTTCTCCGCCTCGGCCGACGTCGGCTCCAAGAGCAAGCGCGGCGATCCCAACCGCATGGCGCCCATCGATTCGGTGCTGCTGGGCTTGAGCATCGGCGCAACTTTCATCGCCCGCAGTTTCTCCGGCGACAAGGAACAGCTTGTTCCCATCCTGAAGGCCGCCATCTCGCATCGCGGCTTCGCTTTGATCGACGTTATTTCGCCCTGCGTCACCTTCAACGATCACGAGGGCTCCACCAAGAGTTACCTCTACACTCGCCAGCACGACTTGAAGGCAACGGAGACCGATTTTGTTCCACCCGCTAGCGAGATCCTGGCGCAGATTGGCCAGAACGGCGCGGTCAACGTTAGCATGCACGATGGAAGTATGGTGCGGTTCAAAGGCGTTCCTCCCAACTACGATCCCACCAATCGCGGCAACGTGATGGACTACCTGGAGGAGCACCAGGGCAAGGGCGAAGTGGTCACTGGCTTGCTGTACCTGGACGAATCGGTGCCCGATATGCACGAAATGAACAAGACCACCGGGATCGCGCTGACCAAGGTTCCGTATCAAAAACTCTGCCCGGGCGCGGCGGCGCTCCATCGCCTGCAGGAAGATTTCCGGTGATCTCGCGCCCGCTAACAGGATGTTGAAAAAGGCGAAAATCCGCTTGCTGACGCGCGCGGCTCACTGTCGCGAATGCGTGTTTGCAGCTGTTTACCGAGCCGCGACCGTGAGGAAGTCGGTTTCAAACGACTTTTTCAGCAGCCCGCTAAAACGTCCGGCCCGATGATCACAGAGACTCAAATCGTCCAATTTGATTCGGTAGCGCTCGACTGTGGCTCGACCCTCTCGCCCGTCGACGTCGCCTACGAAACCTACGGCGAATTGAATACGCGCAGGAACAACGCCATTCTGATTCTCCACGCCTTCACCGGCGACGCCCACGCCGCCGGTACCGACAAAATCAACGGCGTCGCCGGATGGTGGGACAGCATGATCGGACCTGGCAAAGGATTCGATACCGACAAATACTTCGTAATTTGTTCCAACATCCTGGGTGGTTGCCGCGGTTCATCCGGCCCCGCCTCCATCAATCCGGAAACGGGCTGCCCCTATGCCATGTCCTTCCCGCCCGTCACGATTCCCGACATGGTTCGCCTCCAAAAGATGCTGGTGAATCACCTTGGCATTGAGCGCCTGCTGGCCGTCGCGGGCGGATCCATGGGCGCCATGCAAGCTCTCGAATGGGCCGTCGCGTATCCCGATGCTGTCGCCGCCTCCATCCCCATCGCCGGAACCGCGCGCCACAGCCCGCAGCAGATCGCGTTCAACGAAGTGGGACGCCAGGCCATCATGGCCGACGTCGATTGGAACGAAGGCGATTATTATGGCAAGCGCCCGCCCGCCCGCGGCCTCGCCGTCGCACGCATGGTGGGACACATCACCTACATGAGCGACGCTTCGATGCGCGAAAAATTCGGACGCCGCTTGCGCGACCGGGATCAGTTCGAAGTGGAAAGCTACCTGCGCTACCGGGGCAATCAATTCGTCGACCGCTTCGACGCGAATTCCTACATCTATATCACGAAGGCCATGGATTATTTCGATCTCACCGCCGGGCGGCCGTCGCTCAGCGCCGCGTTCGACGGCGTGAAATCGCGCTTCCTGGTCATAAGCTTTTCGTCGGACTGGCTGTATCCGAGCTACCAATCGCTCGATGTCGTGCGGGCGCTGCGCGGCCGCAACTGCGACGTCGCCTATTGTGACCTCCCTTCCACCTATGGCCACGACGCGTTCCTGGTGAACGTCTCCGAGCAGACCGAGCTGGTCCGCGGCTTCCTGGCCAGTACCTTCCGGGAGCGATCGTAATTGTGTCCGAAGCGTTCGTTCCCAAGCTCCTCGGACGGAGCGACTACGCCATCATCGGCGCCATCGTCGAACCGAAAGCGCGCGTGCTCGATCTGGGCTGCGGCGAGGGTGAATTGCTGGCCTGGCTGGCCGAAAACAAGCGCGTGGATGCGCGCGGCGTGGAGATCGAAGGCTCCAAAGTCCGGCAAGCCATCTCGCGCGGCGTCTCCGTTTTTCACAGCGACATCGAGGACGCGCTGGCCGATCTTCCGGACCAGGCGTTCGATTACGTGATACTGAGCCAGACCCTGCAGGAATCGCGAGCACCGCTCAAAGTGCTGCGTGAAATGCTGCGGGTGGGACGCCAAGCCATCGTCGCGTTTCCCAACTTCGGCCACTGGAGCGTGCGCCTGGCGCATCTGTTCACCGGCCGCGCGCCCAAAACCAAGCTGTTTCCGCACGACTGGTTCGATTCTCCGAACATCCATTTTTTCACTGTCGACGATTTCGAAGGCTTGGTCCAGTTGCAGCATTGGACCGTCGAGAAACGCATCTTCCTGCAAGGCGCGCGGCAGGTCACGCTGCTGCCCAATTTGTTTGCTGAAGTCGCGGTCTTCCTGGTCAGGTCTTCTTGACAAACTTCTGGATGCCGCGTTTGAAGTCTTCCGTCGTGCGAGCGAAAGCGTTTACCTCCGCGCCCGCCTCGATAGCGGCTTCAAATTGCATCGCGTCCGTTCGATAAAACAGTTCCTTCGACATCGCCAGCGCCGAGCTGGAGTTCGACGCAAGGTTCATTACGAACTCCTCCACCTCGCGCTCCAATGTCTCGGCGCCAAACACGCGATTGATCATTCCGTATTCGAGTGCGGTCTGCGCGGAGATGGATTCACCCGATACGATCAACTCAAACGCACGTTTCTCGGAAACCGACCGCCGCAAGATCGCCATCACGATCGCGGGCACGAACCCAATGTTGATCTCGGGATAACCGAACTGCGCCGAATCCGAGGCGAGCACGATATCGGCCGCGGTCGCAATGCCGCATCCACCGCCCAACGCGCGCCCCTGCACGGCCGCGACAATCGGCCGTGGATGACGGCGCATGTCGAGCAACAGCCCCGCCATGTTCCGGGCCTCGGCCTGAAATTTCGCAATTTCCCCCGACGCGTTGTCCGCAAAAGTGCGCAGATCCATGCCGGAGCAGAAGTCCTTGCCCGCCCCGCTGACCACAATCACACGCACGCTCTCATCCGCCGCCGAGACACCCAGCGCAGCGCGAAACTCGGAGAGCAATTCCTGATCGAGCGCGTTGCGCCGCTCCGGCCGATTCAACGCAATGCGCGCGATCCCGCTGTCAATGCGATATGCAATTTTGAGATATCCGCTCACTCGATCTCGTCACCCGCGACAGGCGGCTTTCCGCGCCCGGTCCGCTTTAAAATGCGCTTCGCTTTGGCCACGTCGGCGTGCGCGGCTCGTACTCTAAAATAGTCGTCGGTTCGGAGCGCGGAGAGCTTTTCCGCCACCGCAACATTGATCAATTGGTTTAACGCGACACCTTCAGACTCCGCCACGCGCTTGGCTTCCTCGAACAAGGACGGTTGCAGACGAAGCGCAACATTACTCTTTCTCATATATGCTCCTGATCTTTCGCCAGATCTCACCCGGGACGGCCGCCTTAATCCCGAAGAGAGCCGCGGCTTCCCGCAGATGCCGCAGGTTGAAAGTCGCCAGGTAGTCGGCACTCCCGTTCACAGCCGTCTCCGGAACCATCTCGGCGGCTGGATCCTTCAATTTGGGCCTCCACAAAAACTGGAAGGACACTCGTTCCGCCACCAACACAATCGAATCGAGGATACTTTCCACTTCCCCGGCCGTGAGACCGAAACTTTTGAGCTGTTCGGGCCGGGTCAAGACTGCCTCGTACTCCAATACCAACGGAACCGAAACCAGCATATCGATGCGAAGCTCTAATGCTTCCAGCAGGAGTTGCCGCGACGCGCCTTGATCGCTACGTAGTGCAGCTACTAACACGTCGGTGTCAAGAACCAGCCGCATTCGGCCCGCTAATTGACGATATCACCCGCAATATTGCGGATGGCCCATGGCTTAATGCTCCACCGGCTGCGCCGCCGGCATCAGAGCGTCACGATGCCCCGACAAAAACTCGCGAACGCTCATCGGTTCGCGGCTAGTCAACTCCTTCACCGCCGTAGTCGGCGTCCCCATCTTACCCTGCGCGATCGCCATCTGACTCGAAACCAGCAGCTTTGCGATAAATTCCGGTGTTCCAGCTGCAATCAACTGCGCCACCCGCTCCTCCGGCGTCACGGGCTCAAAAATCGCCGGCCGCCCCGTCAACTCGCTCGCCACTTTCGCCAGCTCGGAATATGTCACCCAATCCGGCCCCGTGATATTCCACGTTTTATTGCTCGAATCCGAAGATGCCAGCGCGGCCGCGGCGGCCTGCGCGCAATCCTCCCGCGTGACGTACGGCGCGCCTCCCTGCCCCGTTGCAGCGATCAGTTTGCCGGACGCAACGGCGGCCGCAAGCGACGGAATCAGGAAGTCCGTGTACCAGCAGTTTCGCAGTATCGTCCACCCCATCCCGCTCGTCTTGAGCGCCTGCTCAGTCCCCAGATGATCCGGCGCGAACACCACCGGCGAGGTCTCCGGGTTCGGCATCGATGTGTACACCGCGTGCTCAACTCCCGCGCTCGCCGCCGCACCCACCGCGGCCTGATGCTGTGTCAGCCTCCGCCCCGGCCGATCAATCGCGTCCGTGCTGATGATCAACAGGCGTTCCACTCCCGCCAGCGCCCTCTCCAATCCTCTAGGATCTTCGAAGTCCTCCTGGCGCACCACGACGCCCCGCGCGGCTAAATCCGCGAGCTTTTCCGGCTTGCGCGTTCCCGCCACAATCTTTCCGGCGTTCTGCTCCAAAAGGATCTCCACAACCCTCCGGCCCAGATGTCCGGAAGCTCCCGTCACAAACAAGGTGCGTTCTGAAGTCATGCTCATAGTTTAGATCGGCGACCTGCTCCGCAGCTTTGAGATAAACATCGGCTTCTCATCGGGGGAAACGTGTTGTGCCAGACGGGCGGGATTACTGCCGGCGATAAAGGTCACCATAGCGGTTCGCCGGCGATATCGGCAATCCAAACCGATAGGTTTGTGCTATTCTGACCTTCAAGAGGCCGCACTCTGAGGTGGTGTTGAGTGCGCCCGGATCCATGACCGATCCTCCTCCTTTACTTCCCCGTCGAACCCGGCAGCCAACGTCGTTCTGCACAAGGTTTCGCAAAATACCAAGCGATAGGAGCACAACATGTTTTCTCGACGAGCCTTTGCAGGAATGATAGCGGCCGGCCTCACTGAGGCCGCGTTCGCACAGCGCGCTAAGCTTTCAGGCGTTGCACCCGCCGACACGGTTTGGATCAACGGCAACGAGTTTCCCGAAGGGCCGCCCCAGGCTTCCATCGACGCCATGGCCCAGGTAATCGGCAGCTCCAATCGCTACCACTACCAGGAATTTCCGGCCTTCTACGCCAAGCTTGCAGCGCACGAAGGCCTCACTGCCGATCAGATTATGGTAGGCGCAGGATCGAGTGAACCGCTGCACGCTGCCGTGGAAGCGTTCACGTCTCCCACCGTTCCGCTCATCATTCCGATGCCCACTTATGAGGCCGCGCCGGAGTTGACTAAGTACAAGCGCCATCCCGTTATCGAAACGCCGCTCAACTCCAACATGGCGCCGGATGTGCGCCGTCTTGCGGCCGAAGCGGAAAAAGCCGGCGGCGGCTTGATCTACATCGTCAATCCCAACAACCCGACCTCCACCATCACCACCAGTGACGACTTGGCGTGGCTGGTGGCCAACCTCCCGAAGAACACCAATCTGCTGGTGGACGAAGCCTATTTGCACTACGCTACATCGCCCGAAGCCTCCTCTTCGTTTCGGTTCGTGAAGGAAGGCAAGAACGTCATCGTCGCCCGAACGTTTTCGAAAATCTATGGCATGGCCGGCTTGCGCGTCGGATATGTAGCCGCGCCGGCGGAACTGATCAAGAAAATGGAGCCGTACCGCAACAACGTAATCAGCATCGTCAGCGTACGCGCGGTTCTGGCGGCTCTCGATCTTGGACCCAATATGCTTGCCGAACGCAAGGCCAAGATCGTTCATACCCGCACCGAGCTGTGTGAGTGGATGAGCCAGAAGAATTTCAAGTTCATTCCGCCCCAGGCCAACTTCGTCATGATTGAGACCGGTCGCGATGCCGGGGACGTGCAGTCCGCGATGCTCGCAAAAGGCGTCGCTATCGGGCGGCGTTTCCCACCGCTCACCACCATGATTCGCGTCTCCATCGGCACCGACGCCGAAATGGCCAAGTTCCGCAAAGTATTCACCGAAGTAATGGCGTCCTAACCCGGCGCGCGCTAATAGCCTGTGTCTAAAGTCCGAAAAGACCGCTTGCTTACGCGCCACCCTTCCGGTATTCTTCGAGTCGATGTTCTCCAGTGCACGACTTCGGGTGGTCTCCGGGTGTGCTGCTGGCGCGCGTCTCGGTAGATTGCGCGCGTTCACAGAGGCCGCGACCGTAAGCGAGCCGGTTTCGACGGATTCGGGCGCGACGAAACCTCGCTCCCGCCCCGACAAGTCAAGCCGCTCCCGGACGCATGCTTGAGCATCGGTGGGCGAATCCTTTCGCTCATCGGCAGGGACATGGAGTTGCTGCTGGATCAGCGACTCCGGCTATACGTAGCTAAGCAGTTTCTTCCGCAGCCGGTCGGCCGTATCCGCATCGGGCGCGACGATCAGCACGGTGTCGTCGCCCGCGATGGTCCCAACGATCTCCGGCCAGTCCTCATGGTCGAGAGCCACCGCCAGCGCATTGGCGTTGCCCGGCGAGGTCTTCAATACGATCAGATTTTGCGCCGCGCGGACGTCCTGCAGGAACTCGCCCAGCACCATGGCCAGATCGGGCCCGGACGCCGCGTCTTCCACCTGGCGATAACCTGCGGGCGTCTTCAGCAAGCCCAGCTCGCGGACATCGCGCGACAGCGTTACCTGCGTCGTGTGGATATTCTGGCTCTGCTTCAACTCGCGCGCCAGGTCTTCCTGGGTCAAAATCCGTTTGTTGCGGATCAGCTTCAGGATTTGGCCTTGGCGAAAGGCTTTATTCATTGCCCCAGATACGAAGCCGCTCTTTAGCCGCCTGGATAGCTTGGTTGACGGTGGCCGGCCCCGCGCCGCCTGGAAGCTCACGCGTCTTCATTCCTTCGCTCGGATCCAGCAGGCGAGCCATATCCGCCGTAAACTCAGGCGCGAAAGCCGTCAATTGATCGGCGGTCCAATCCAGCGGCTGCTTGCCTTGCTGGATGCTCTCCAGCACGAGTTTGCCTACAATTTGGTGCGCCCGATGAAACGGCGTTCCGGCTCTCGCCAGCGCTTCGGCTAAGTCGGTAGCTACCACCCAACTTTCGCGAGCCGCTTCGGCCGGCTTTCCCTGATGGAGCTGCGTGGAACCGATTACCACGGTCATCATTTCCAAAGCCGCCGACAATTGCGCCTCGGCATCGAACAGCGGTTCTTTGTCCTCCTGCATGTCGCGATTGTAAGTCATTGGAAGACCCTTCATGGTGACGAACAGCGACGAAAGATCGCCGAAAACGCGGCCGCTCTTGCCGCGAATCAACTCGAGCGAATCGGGATTCTTTTTCTGCGGCATCAGGCTGGACCCGCTGGTGACGCCGTCGCCCAGTTCCAGCCAGCCGAACTCCTCGCTGGAATAAAGAATCCAGTCCTCGGCCAGGCGGCTCAGGTGCAGCATGGCGACGGATGCCGCATACAGATAATCGAGCGCAAAATCGCGGTCGCCGGAAACGTCCATGCTGTTGCGCGTGATGGCGGCGAAACCCAGGTCCCGCGCGATCCGCTCGCGATCGAAAGGAAAGCCGCTGCCCGCCAGCGCGCCCGATCCGAGCGGCATGACGTCCACGCGCGCGCGGGCCTGGCTGAATCGTTCCCGATCGCGCGCGAACATTTCAAAATACGCCAGCAGATAATGCGCCCACGGCACCGCTTGCGCGCGGCGCAGATGCGTATAGCCGGGCACGATGGCATGCGGATACCGGGAAGCCATTGCAACCAGCGCCGCGTTCAGATTCAGAAGCCCATCCAGAGTTTCATCAATGCGTTCGCGCAGCCACAACCGCATGTCAAGAGAAACCTGTTCGTTGCGGCTGCGTCCGGTGTGAATTTTTTCGGCCAAGCCGCCGACGCGCTCCTTCAACTTGCGGATAACGAAGGTGTGGACGTCTTCGTCGGTGGCGCCATCGAGGAAGTTTGGATCGCGCGCCTCGGTTCGGATGTTCTCGAAGGCGGCGACCAATTGATCGCGCTCTTCGGCGCTGAGGATGCCGGCGCGCTCCAGCGCCCGGGCGAAGGCCTGCGACCCGCGGCAATCGGCGTCCAGCAGTTTCTTGTCGAAGTGCAGCGAGCCGGAGAACCGTTCAAAGACTTCCGACGGACCACTCGCGAATCGCCCGCCCCACAGTTTCATTTCAGCCATGAACGTCCCGCTTACGATTGCCTGGCAGCGGCGGCTTGCGCGCGCACCCGGATCGGCAGCCCGATCAGATTGATGAACCCCTGCGCGTCTTTCTGATCGTATTCCGCGCCCATGGTGAAGCTCGCGATGTTGAGCGAATACAGCGAATAGGGCGACTTGCGGCTCACCGGCTCGATGTTGCCTTTGTACAGCCGCAGCGTCACCTCGCCGGTGGTGGTCTCGCTGGTTTTTTCGAAAAATGCATCCAGCGCCTCGCGCAGCGGCACGAACCACAAGCCGTTGTACACCATCTCGGCATAATCCAGCGCCAGCTTTTGCTTGTAGTGCAGCGTACTTCTGTCCAGCGTGAGCGACTCCAGCTCGCGATGCGCGTAAAGAATCAGCGTGCCCCCGGGCGTTTCATAGCAACCGCGCGACTTCATGCCGACGAAGCGGTTCTCCACCAGATCGATGCGGCCGATGCCGTGCTCGCCGCCGATTTTATTCAGCGTCTCAAGCAGGCTGACAGCCGATCCACGCTGTCCGTTCACCGAAACGGGAGCGCCTTTTTCAAATCCAATAGTCACTTCCACCGGCTGATCGGGCGCGTCTTTGGGACTGCTCGTCAGCATCCAGATTTCATCCGGCGCGGCGTTGGCCGGATCTTCGAGCGCGCCGCCCTCGTGCGAAATGTGCCAGATATTGCGGTCCCGGCTGTAGATTTTTGTGGTAGTCTGCGAGATCGGAACGTGGTGCTTGGCTGCGTATTCGATGGCATCCTCGCGCGACACGATGTCCCACTCGCGCCAGGGAGCGATGACGGCGAGTTGCGGCGCCAGCGCCTTGTAGGTCAGCTCAAAACGAACCTGGTCGTTTCCCTTCCCCGTACAGCCATGCGCCAGGCCGTCGCATCCGGTAGCCAGCGCCACTTCAACCTGTCTTTTGGCGAGCAGCGGACGCGCGATCGAAGTCCCCAGCAGATATTTGTGCTCATACACGCCGCCCGCGCGCACCATGCGCCACAAATATTCGGTGACGAACTCCTCGCGCATGTCGGCCACGTGGACATCCGAAGCGCCGGTCTTCAGCGCCTTCTCCTCCAGGCCTTTCAACTCATCTTCACCCTGGCCGATGTCGCCGCACACCGCGACCACTTCACATTGGTAATTCTCCTTGAGCCAGGGAATGATGATAGAGGTATCCAGACCTCCAGAGTAGGCCAACGCTACTTTCTTAGGTTTCATAATTTCGCGATTTAGCCGCTGCCTATTGGCGATTAGCCCAGCAACATCAGTAGCAGGGCCTTCTGAACGTGGAGCCGATTTTCGGCTTGATCGAAGACGGCCGATTGCGGCGATTCGATAACTTCGTCGTCCACCTCTTCGCCCCGTTTAGCAGGCAAGCAATGCAGGAAGATGGCTTCCGGAGCCGCCTGCTCGAACAATGCGGCGTTCACTTGATAAGGCGCAAAATCGGAAAGCCGTTTTTCTTTCTCGTGCTCCCAGCCCATGCTGGCCCAGACGTCCGTGTAGACCGCCTGCGCACCGTCCACTGCTTCAACGGGATCGTTGGTCACCACCAGTTGTCCGCCCGCCACCGCCGCCAGCGCCTCGGCCTGCGCGACAACTTCCGCGTGTGGCTCGTAGCCAACCGGCGTAGCGAGCGAGAAGTTCATCCCCAACCGCAGCGTTGCCAGCATCAGCGAATGCGCCACGTTGTTTCCATCGCCCACAAATGCCAGCTTCAAGCCCCGCACGTCGCCGAAACGCTCCTGCAACGTAAACACGTCCCCCAATGCCTGGCAGGGATGGAAGCGATCGCTCAGCGCGTTGATTACCGGCACGCTCGACCAGTGCGCCAGATCGTCGATGGTGTTTTGCGAAAAAGTGCGCGCCACGATCGCGTTGGTCCAGCGGTCCAGGTTGCGCGCGACATCCTTCAACGGCTCGCGGTCGCCGATCGGGCCCACGCACAACACCGCGTCTCCACCCAGTTGCTTGATGGCCAACTCGAAAGTAATCCGCGTCCGCAGGGATGGCTTTTCAAACAGCAAAGTGAGATAGCGGCCAGCCAGGGACTGGGAAAAACGGCTTGGTTCCGACTTCAACTGTTGTGTCAGATCGAGCAGCGCAAGCAGCTCATCTTGCGAGATATCGAGGTCGCGAGAGAAATCGCCAGACGCGATCTTTGGAAGCGTTTTAGGAGCCGGCATTCGTTTTACTGACTTGAGTGTTCCAACAGACGACATGGCGTGCCGGATTCCTTCCTCGCGCGCAACTGAATGTTTATTCACTGCAATGAATAATTACACATTCTGGCCGGCTTGTCAAACGAAGGCGCGTCGTCGGTAGTGTCCTGAGGTGGCTTGCTGAGTTTTATGAGTAATCCGCGTGACGCCAGCGATGGAAGCGAGCGCCACCGATCACCTCTGGAACATCTAAGAATTACTCGCCTAATCAGCAGGTTAGCCAACTTACTGATTCTTTTAGCCCTTACGTGCTACAATTCCCTTGAAGGGAAGCGCCAAGTGTTATATGATGATGGCCTTCCTAACCGAAGGAGATCGTGAAACAGCAAGGGAAGAAACAACCGCCTGAGGGCAGCATAGAATACACGGTTGACCACGTGATTGTGGGTCATGATGTAAACACTCCCGACGTTGAGCCGCTGTTTGCCAACCACTTTGAAATTTTGACTTTAAATACCGATATCTTTCCTTGACATCGGAGTCGTTGATCCAAAAGACGTGGCCGTGATGGTTCAGAAGGCGCAAGAAAACTCAGGAGCCGAAAAACCCACGGTGAAATTTTCGGTGATCCAACGCGTCGCCATGAGCCCGGCTACGTTCGTAATGTTAGTGAACAAGGTCAATACGGCTTTGCAGCTGATTCAAGGAGAACAATGCCCGCGAGGGGTCGAAAATTTCCAGGTAGCCCGCATAGCCGTTCCGTGCTGACGGAAGGCAAACCTCAGCGCCATTCTCCTGCACTTTTGGAGGAGCACGGCGTGTTGGCCGGTGGCTCTCTAGAGACCTATTTCCCAACCCGGAAGTGGAGAGACCTTGGCGAGATCGCGCTCGGTGAAGATACGTTTGTTATAGCTGAGCACTTGGCAGGCGGGTTAAACGCGTTCAGCACAGCGACGGCCGGAGTCAACCAAGCCTATGCCTTCGCAGCGCCAACGGCGCGCTACGGCTCTATCTATGCCTGTGGAGAATCGTGGTTGACGGACTCTCTTGCTGATTGGGTGCCGGGCCGGTATACGGTTTTTGACACAAATGAAGGGGCAAAACTAGGCAATAGCATCGGACAATTAAGGGAAAGAGAATACGACGATGAACCTGAGCCGTCCCAGGCAGTGATCGACCAAACATCTATACTTGTACGCGAGGCGGACAGCCTGATGCGGGGCACCATGCCAGAGGGCGCAGTTTCTACGTTCTACGGAGAGGTCAATGTGACGTGGAGACGCGACAACGATATCGTAAGACTAGCCTGTTTTCCGAACAGACCCAGCATCCTTCAATTCGGTAATTTGTCACAGCCGCTAGATCCATATCAGTCCATCCAAAATCCAACTGGGCAGGATGTGGCCACGCATCTAAACGCGCTGATCGACCAGGCGCGCTGAAGGGGAGCCTACTATTCCTTGGGGAGAGTACGCATTTCGCGCACTTAAGCCTAGTTGGTTTTATAACAGCAAATTAACAAATGCTGCTTTTCGGCGCGGCCCGAACGACACGGATGGATTATCCGTAGCATCTTCTCACGAGGAAGCCAAGCAAACCGTAGCGCGAGGCGACGGCATTGCACGCCTTTCAATCGAACGAATGGCAGTCCTAGCTAGCTAGGATATGCACTCTCTCGCGATGACGATTCGCACGGATGCATCTCTGGGTTGCCAGAATATCAAGACCCTCCCACTGACGACCAGTTGAACCATCGAATAAAGCAGCCGACCAGTTACTTGGTCTCGCCTACGAGGGTGGCATAACAATCGATAGATGGAACAATAAAAATGCGCAGGGTTAGCCGAGCAAGGCATGTCAGGACACCTCCCGCGTCGTCGTGCGCCCCTACTTCGCAGCTCCTCCGGCTTCGGCGCAAGAAGGAACGCGCCCCTCCCGGCCGGCAAGGAAGGGTGCGCCGAACCGGCGCCGCCGACGCTTCCCGCCCGTAAGCTCTCCGGCACGGTTCCTTGCACAATTACAGCGTTCGGCCACTCGGCGAAGTTGGCTCGCGCGCGGTCAATATTGCTCTCCCGACCAGGGCGTGGACCCGAATTTTGAGTGGCGGCGCGCGTGGCGCTCAGCGTGGTCTCCCGGGCGCGCGGCGCACCTCCGGCGAGATCGATGGCGGCCACGTCTGATTGGCGCGACGCCAGGCTGACTGCTAACGCCGAAAATGATCGTTGTGAAGCGTAGGGAGCCCGTCGGCGTCAGGCTGTCGGCGCGGGTTACCCGCGCGTGTTAATTGACCCGACACGCTTACCTGGGGTCTCGGCTCCACTGGAACAGCCATACCTGGTACGAATTGTTGGAGTACATCAGGCTCGATCCGGCAGGCGGCGTCCAATTTTGGGTGCGCCGCGGAATATAGTAAACCGGATTCGGCGTGGGGATCGGTTTACCGCCAGAAAATGCCGCCTTCAATTCGGACTCTCTTAAGGAGACTTGTGGCGTGTTTAAATTGTGACCACGCCAGGCACGAAGATCCGTATAAGTGGACGTGAGATAGTTAATCTGCTGGTCCGAGCTCGCCACATAAGCCGCAGCGCCTGAATGCCGCGATAGCCAATCCAGGATATTCTTTTCATCGTGACTGAGCGCGAACGCCTGCCACTGCGCCATCGGATCCGCAAACGAAGCGAACCAGAGAAGATTATCGGATAGAAACAGGCCCAGGAACCCGCAGACGGCCAAAGCCATGGCCGGACGCGGCCGTATCGCCAACAATTTTTCCAGCGCCGCCACAATCGAGGGCGATCCCAAAAAAAACAGCGCCGTCCAGTCGTAGCCATGGGCGAAATGGATGGGTTGCCGGGACTGGATCAGCAGATCGTGATGAGTGAGTCCGCAAATAACCGCGAACCACACCAGGCACAACCGCGAGCGCGGCTCGCGCCACGCGCGCATCAGATTTTTCCACCGGGTCAACGGCACGAACGCGAAGAGCGCCACCAGGTACAGCGCCGGCGCATAGGTCCAGAAATCGTAAGGCCAGTCTAGCCTCCACTGCGCCTCAAGGGCGCGATGATCGGCGAATCGGTTGAGAAACACCACGTAGTAACCGAGATGGAGCGCAACGATCGCCAAGCTCCCCCATAGCAATGGCCGGGAGGCCGCACCGCTCTTCAGCTTCAACTCCAGCGCCGCGTAGAATACCAGGATCAGCCCCAGGCTCAGGCCGGTAAACGGATGACTGGCCGAAAGCACAGCCGCAGCGGCCATTGCGGCCACGAATTTCTTCCGCACCAGCAATAGAATGCTCAGCAAGAACAGCGCGTGATAATAAGCTTCGGTTGGATAGACCAGATTCCTGCCAAAGTTCAGCATCCACCATCCGTCTCCGGCGTCGAAGAGCAGCAAGGAGCGCGGCATTTTGACGTGGTTCAGAAATCCGAAAACAACGCCGGCCAGCGACAATACGCCACCGCCCCAGAAGAAACAGAGGAACCCGAGCTTCTGCGCCGGCGTGTTCCATCCCACCCATTCTTCATACAGCTTTCCGGCCATAATCGCGGCAAAGGCAACGGCGGCGAGATGGAATACGATAAGCGCCACGTCCGGACTCAGGCCGATCCTTTGGAGCAGCCCCAGCAGAAATATATCCGGCTGGAAGTAAATGGCGGGCGTGCCAAAGCTGGCGTAGGGATTGCCATAGGTGAGGTGGAATCCCTGCGCAAAAGATTGGCGGCCATTGGCGACGTAATATGGAAGGTCGTATTGAACGAAAGCCGTGGGAACCAGCCCGTTCCGCCACGCGCGCAATGCCGTCCAGGCCAGCGGAATGAAGGCTGGGACGCCCATGAGCAAAGCAACCATGACCGGGATTTTTGCGGTGGGGCGTGATTGCAGTGAAATAGCGGCTGAGACGGGCTGCGCCGTGGCTTGCATCCTGATTATTGATCGAACGCCGACGAATCCTGGATTAGACTGCCAGTGAACTATTTTTAGGCTGCGATACGCGGATCGAAAAAGCCGGCGCAAGAGTCCCAGCCGACAGGACAACTCCGCGTGCCGATTTCGGATGAGGGACTTTTCCCGATCCGGTACGTGTCATCGGCGATCGTGAAACTGTTCAGTGCAGCTTGGGCCGTTCCCCATGCCTTTTGTAGGTGAGACATTGGCTGGTCCGTATGAGCCATCCGAAAAAACTTACTGCGCCTGGGTGCGCGCGATTCGCGCCGCTCCTATCAGCCACGTGTCGCCTTTCTTGACCATGACATAAGAGCCGATCATATCGATTTTGTGCTCAGGCGGGCCAGCTACCACGTGCGCATCTGCGATGGCCACGTTGGAATCTAACAATCTTATGCTTTCGACCGTCAGTGCAAAGGCGTAAGTTTGCGCCGATGCGACCAGCGCCTTTTCAATTGAGCGTCCCCATGATCTCTCGCCTCGGTATACGTCGAAAGCCGTTGGCGAATCTTCGCTTCATCAGTTTCATGCTTCGATTCGCCCAGGGCGCTTAGCGCGCAGGCGACCAACAACAACATCGTTCTGCGTCTCATCTAGGCTAGTTTCCCATCCGGCTTTGAGAGGCTCCTTACGCCCCAGAGGCGACATGCCCTCTTCTGAATAATCCCGCCAATTGTTGCGTTGTGCAAGGGTGCGCGTATACACATAAACCTATGGCGTGCCGAACTGTGAGATTACAACCATAGCCGTACGAAAAATTCGTCCGGATGCTTGCAATCGAAGAATAGCGTTCCTTGGAGATGCTGCGCGGTGAGCGGCCTCGTAGGGCCGCCCATGGCGGCGCAAGGCGATAAGACGGTCGCCCATGCTTGATTCCAGGCGCGACCATTCGGAGGCCCGTTTCGACACAGCCGGCTAGCTGCCAGCCTGCGCCGATATAGGCGTCCACCTGGCGCTCCAGCAATTCGAGCGGCACGGTTCCGGTCTTGAGCAAGACGTTGTGAAACTCGCGCAATGAAATTGTTCCAGTATAGGGGGAATCCCGCTTGCCTATTGCATATCGACTCAGCCGGTGGTAAGCTGTAATTGCATCGTGGATTGATTTAGGCTTCATCGCAAGGTGGGGCTGGCTAATTGCAACCACGCTAAAAAGTGCTAAAGGTGAGTCGGTCTTCACGAAACTAAAACCCCTGTGGCACATGCCCAGGGGATTTTTATTTTGGGACCGGGTCGCCGGAGAGGATCATTGCATGACGGCGTCTCTTCCTCCCGAAGCCGCTCTGTTTGGGCAGCAAGGCGAATTAATCTCTCTCAGCGTCGCAACTGAACCAAAGCTGCTGGAAGATCTTTTGGAGGCTCTAGCTTCACTCGATTTTCCGGTCAATCCCCAGCTTTATCACCGGCCGGCGCAAGTGCTGGTCGAATTTCCAGCTTATTCGAATCAGGTGGAGCAAGTCCGCGACGCGCTGTTGCGGCAGGGCTTTGACGCTGGCGGCATCCAGATCTCGCGGCCGTTAGCGACGGGCGCTTAGGCGTCAAACAACACTCCCTCACGGCCGTGGCTCTGTAACGCGATGAATCTACAGAGCCGCGCGCATGAACAAGCGGTCTTTTGGGGCTTTCGACACAGCCTGTTAGGCTACCGGCAGAATTGGCTGAGGCGTTCGCGGCTTCGAAAGGCGCCTACATGCCCTCAAAGACTTTTGTGCCAGGGATCTTCCCCAAGAGCTCTTTGAACACAATTTCAATTCTGAGTGGCGAGATTGCACGAGCACGTGGCTTCCAAAACCGCCGGTTCTCCGGCGGCGGGCCAGAGGTCAATTCGTGGCCGTCCAGAAGCACAATCGTGACGCGGGCGTCCGCGCTGAAAGAAAGCATGTCGAACGCGTCGCCGGGTTGTGGCGAGGGAACGGGAAGCGCGATCTACGCCACCTGCCCGGGCTGAACCGTGATTTCTCCGAGAGCACGCGGCTGCCCGACCAGTGCAATGTTCCGCGCACCGGTGTCACTTTTTGCCGGTGTCACAACCTGGCTGTCGCTGGATCGGGCGCGCCCTTTGCGCTATGGCGCCAGGTGCCGGCTGATGGTCAGATCAACCTGGTTGTTCGCTACTCCGATGGTCACGATCCTCCCGTCGGCAGGCTGGATGACCAGCCCATCGAGTCCGCCCGTGCCGGTAGGGACGCTGTTGGTTACGATTCCAGCAGTGCCGAAAGTGGAATCGAAACTTCCGCTTGGGGTCAGCCGTGCCAGGGCGTTTACGGCGCCTGCGCCAGTTGAGGAGTTCGCGACGTGCAGGCCCACCACCACGATGTCCCCGTTGGTTTGAACGGCGATTCCATTCGGCTGGTCTTCCACGTCATCCCCGCCAGTCCCGATAAAACGAAAGGTCGGATTGGCGAACGTACAGTCCACGCTGCCGGTGGCGGTAAAGCGAAGCACCTGGGCGGCCACGTTGTGATCTCGGCCTGGGCCGATGTCCACTACTGTAGCCGGCAGGTACGCGCCATTCGGCTGGAAAACGCTGGCCGTGGATGGAAGCTCGCTGCCGGCGCTGGCGATGATGGTTCCACCGGTGACCGTGGACTCCAGGCTACCGGTAGGCGTGAATTGCGCGATGCCACTCGCATTCACGACCAGGATTTCCCCCGTGGAGATCTGCGCCAGAGCGGTGCAGCCCCCAACTGCCGTCACCGATACCGTTCCCGCAGCGCCAAAGGCCGGCTCCAAGACGCCCGCGGAAGTGAATCGCGCCAGCGCGGTATGGAAAGGCTGGCCGCGGCCGATGGATTCGAGTTGGGCGCCCAGAAGGATGTCGCCGTTGTGCAGGATCAAAAGGACCCCCTGGGTTCCAGGGAATCCGATGCTTGCGGTGGCAAGGCCGCCGCTTCCGAAGGCTGTATCGGCGGTTCCATTGGTATTCAAACGCTCCACCACGAATTCAGGCGCGCCGATATCGGCTCCGGTTGCGCCCGCAACCACGATCTGGCCGTTCGGCTGGAGCGCCATGGCGCCAAATGCTCCGCTGAAAGCGGTGGGCAGCGCTGCGATTCCTTTGCTGTCGAAAGTTGTGTCCAGCGCGCCGGAATACCGTAGCACTTCGGTCGTCAAATTCCCCGCCTCACCAAGACCAGGATCTCGCCATTGGTTTGCAATTTAATGGCGTAGGGTATTACAAAACGGGAGCTGGCAAAGCTGGTCACGGTAACGCCGCCTGTTCCGACGGAGGCGTCAAGGCTGCCCGCTGCCGCTGAGGCGGACTTGACCGCAAATGGCAAGCCGAGCGCCACCAGGTCCGGCAACACCGATGAGCGATATATTCTCATTGGTCTCCGTGGATCGATGGCAGCGAATATAGCACTTTGAAACGACCCGCAATTGTAATAAGGTCGTAAAACATTTACTGGATAATGATCTGATGCAAGGGGGCAAGGGCGCAACTCTACGCCGTAACAGCGGGAGGCGGCAGTGGTTACAGCGCGGGCTGCGGGACGGCGTTCGCGCTCACGCCAGGCCTGCGCGCCGCGCTGGAAGGCCCGGACATCGGACTTCGCGGCACCTTGCGCTCCATCGGCGGAATATTTCACAGTATCAGCGTCCTCGGCGGAACATCGGGCTGCGATGCCTTCCTGGGATGCTGCGCACTATTCGCGTTGAACAGCGGCTGTCTGGGCAATCCTGGGCGGCCAGCGTCCTGTACAGCTTGCCGAACGGTTTAGGCGCCCGCGTCTAAAGTCCGAAAAGACCGCTTGCTCACGCGAGCAGCTCAGTAAATTCCGCGTGCTACAGAGCCGCGACCGTAAGGAAGCCGGTTTCGACACGGCCTGTTAGCGGACTGAGTGCCAATTCGACGCTGCCGGATCCGGCGGAGGGAGCATTACAACGGAGACTGATGCAGGCAGGGGACGCGAATGTTGGAAAGTAAGCCGCGGCGGAAAGAACCACCCGGCAAACGGTAAAACCGGGTCAATTTCGCTCTTAAGCTCCCGATCCTGTTTCGATCGGCTATGCAATACTGGTACCGAAATCGTTGCAGCTTGAGGGTTGCATGAATATGCTCAGACTCCGCATCTTGCTGGCAGTGCACGCCGGTTTAATTCTGTCCGCCGTTCCGGTGCTCGCGCATCACTCCTTTGCCGCCGAGTACGAGAGCAAAGAGGTCACTCTGACTGGCACGATTAGCAAGGTGGAGTGGACCAATCCGCACATTTATTTCTACATCGACGTGAAGGACGCGAGCGGCAACATTGTTAACTGGGCGGTGGAAGGCTATCCCCCGAACACCTTGAAGCGAACGGGATTCACACGCGACGATCTCAAGATCGGCGATCTGGTCACCGTGACAGCATACCCCGCCAAAGATAGCTCCAGCAGGGTGGCGGGGCGAGAAATCACGTTCCCCAACGGCGGCAAAAAATTCGCCGGACCTGCTGCCGGAAGCGGTCCGCCTACCACCTCCGCGAAATAGGCATTTGACATGACCATCCGTTCAGTCAGGCTTCTCACGATGGCCGTCTTATCGGCCTGCCTGGGATTGGCCCAAAACGCCAAGCCGATTCCGCGCCTGGCCAACGGCAAGCCGGATCTTTCCGGAATCTGGCAGAGCGGCGGTGTCAGCCTGTATGGCGAACCGGGCCTTTCCACCATCAAACTTCCGCCCCCCGTGAATCCGCCTCCCCCGCGCCAGCCGGTGCCCTATCAGGGTTGGGCTGAAATTAAGACGAAGACCTTCAGTGCAGCCGACGATCCTGCGCTGCGCTGCCTGCTCCCCGGCGTTCCGCGCATCACAGCGATGCCGATGCCGTTTGAGATTGTCGAGAAACCGAAAGAGATCGTGATCGCCTACGAATCCTTCCATGCCTTTCGCATTATCCCCATCGATGACAAGCTGGAGCATCCCAACGACCTGGTTCCCACCTGGATGGGCGATTCGGTGGCGCGCTGGGATGGCGACACCCTGGTAGTGGATGTCACGGGTTTCAACGATAAGACCTGGCTGGGCGGCATGGGAACGTTCCACAGCGAAAAATTGCATGTGGTGGAGCGCTTCACGCTCAACAGCGACGACACCATCACTTATACCGCCAAGGTCACCGATCCAAGAGTGCTGACGAAGCCCTGGACAACCGGAGCGTTGTTGCGGCGTCCGCCTAACACGCGCGTCGAAGAGTACGAGTGCATTGAAAACAACCAGGATGCCGCTCACATCGCGAAATAGAGAAGGCTGGCGCTGGCGCTGGCGCTAGCGCTCAGAAGCAGTCAAACATGTCGCGTACACACGAGTGTGTACGCCGCACGCGGGAGTGCGTGCGCCACGGGTTTGGCCAGGACATTCGATGGGTTGGGAGATAGTGGAAGAGGTTGGCACGGGACGGACGAATCTGCATCCAGCCGGTGTACAATCGTGGATATTGGGAGTAACCGCGCGGAGCCGATTCGTGATTGCATTGGCGCTCGGCCTTGGCCCGCTGGCTTCCTCAGCGCCCGCTTCGCCCACCTTCGACAAAGACGCAGCGCTGATTTTATTCAAAAACTGCGCCAAATGTCACCGTCCGGGTGAAATAGCGTCCACCATTCCGCTCCTGTCCTACGAAACCGCGCGACCCTGGGCCAAATCGATCAAAGAGAAAGTGCTCTCCCGCCAGATGCCGCCCTGGGGAGCGGATCCGAACGCCAGCATGAAGTTCCGCAACGACCCGCGCCTCAGCCAGCGCGACATCGACACGCTGGCAGCCTGGGTGAATTCAGGCGCGCCCAAAGGCAATGATCGCGATCTTCCGCCGCTGCCCGAATTTCCGCAGGGCTGGCTGCATCCGAGCGGCGTCCCGCCCGACATTGTCCTGTCTTCGCCCGACGAAATTCAGATTCCCGCCCGAGGCGAAATCCCATACATTCGATATCTGGTGAAAGTGCCGTTCGCGGAGGACAAGTGGGTGGCAGCCGCCCAGGTTCGCCCCGGCAATCGCGCCGTGGTGCATCACATGGCGATCACCGAGCTGAAGCTGGATGACGGAGTGACACCGGCCGACTTGGATGAGATGGCCCGGCTGTCCAAGCTTCTGGGCGTCCCGAATCAATTGACGAAGAGCCGGCCCGCCGTAACCGCGCCCGGCGACCCCGCGGTTTTCGACATGCTGGGAATGTACGTGCCCGGCGCCACCATCGAAATCTACGGCCAGGACAGCGCCAAGCTGCTGAAGGGCGGCCAGAACCTGTACCTCAACTTCAACATCCATTACACGGCTACGGGGAAGCCGGAAAAAGACCGTTCGACCATCGGGCTGTGGTTCCAGACGGCCCCACCGAAGCATCAGCGCTTTCGCGTGCCTGGGGCCGCCGGAACCATCATTGTCCAAGGCCGCGAGCTGCTGACGGACGCTCCAGGAAGGAAAGCCGAGGGCACCAGCGTCGCGATTCCCCCCATTCCGCCCCTTACGGAGAAATATGAAGTAATCGGCGTCTCTGCCTACACGGAACCGGTGACTATTTACGCGCTCCAGCCGCATGCCCACCTGCGCGGCAAGTACTTCAAGTACGCCGCCGTGTACCCGGACGGGCGCGAAGCCACTTTACTCACCGTCCCGAAATACGACTAAAATTGGCAGCTCGCCTATGAGCTGGAAACGCCGCTCAAGCTCCCGGCCGGCAGCGCGCTGGTGGCCACCGCGCGCTATGACAACCCAGATCCGGAAAAAGCAGTGTATTTTCGCGAGGAAAACCAAAGCTGGGATGAAATGTTCACTCCATTTGTCGATTATTCCCTCGACGGCCAGGATCATATCGATCTAGTCGAGGCACTCGGCTGTCTGGAGCCGGGCGCCGATGGCAAGTGGGTTCTAACCAACGCAAGCGACCCTGTCGTATCGCGGACACAGGCAACCTCCAATGCGGCCTTGAGGAGTGCGGCGTCAAGAGCGCTGGGCAATTTGCGATATGCGCTGCTGGATGCAGCGGTCTTCCAACCCTCGGGCCAAGCCGGAAAGAAAGTGGCGGTAAAAGGCGCTCTAATCAATGACGCGGCGGGCAGCCGTCTCAACGTGACGTCGCTGCAGACTGTCGCCTCAACCTGTTCCAACTGATCTGCGCCACAGTTTATTTCAACCCATAAACCCGCAGCGCATTCGACGTGGTCGCCACGTAAACCTTGCCATTCGTCACCACCGGAACCGCGAACTTGGTATACATGCCCAAAGCGTCCGCGCTATTCATCGTGCTGTTCCACAACTCATTCGCCACATTGCCGGCATTGAACGCATGCAGGATGCCGTTAGGGATGACGCCTCCGCCCTGATATTCGGTGGCCGCGGTTACCGCCCACAGGATTCCGTTGGTTGCGCCGTTGGCCGAAATTGCCAGCATGCCGCCTGGAAATGCCTGGGGATTCGCGTTCACCGAGACCGGCACGGTATTCAAACCCGTGGATGTAATGGCGTAAGCCTTCAACGAGTCCTGCCAGGGCCAGATGTACAGGTAGGACGTAAGGCCGGCGCGCGGCCAGATCGTCATATGATGAATTTCATAGCAGAAGTTGTAAACCTGCGCCGAACAAGGCAGCGAGGCCTGAAACGCTTGCACCGCGCCCGCGTCGCCGGCCTGGTATTTTCCCAGGTTGGTCCGGTTCAACACATACAGCTCGCCTGTTTTTCCGGCGATGGCCAGCAGGTTCGTCCCCGGAATCAACAGCGGCCCTCCCGCGCCAAAATCCAGGTCGTGCGCATTCAAAACGGCAAAGTTGGCGGCGATGAAATAGCTGTCTGAAGAGCCAATCCGCATAACGCCCTCGCCGATATTCCCGCTTCCAACCGAACCGTTGCCGATCGCAAAATACACCCCGTTCGCGTCCACCGAGGGGCCCACTCCCGACATCCAGATGCCTCCGCCGCCCCCGTTCGAGGACGTGTTGTATGCGAAGGTCTGGGCCAGCGTGGTAGCGTTGTAGCCCAGCAGCCATCCGTGATAGGGGGGCGCTGCCGCAGTTTCCACCACCGACCCGAACCCCATGAATACCGAGCCCGCCGTCAGCAGGAGCGCCGGGCGTTGCAATTGATTCAACGGATTGAACGTGACAACGCCGTTTACCGCGTCGGGTGCATCGCCGGGTACGCTGGCCTGAATGTTCACCGGGCCATTGAACTTCTCCGCGCCGGTAGTAATGTCGAGCGCGTGAAGAGTGTAGACCTCCCGCATGTTCTGCAGCGTATCCGCGACGCAGTACAGGGTATTGGTGGATGGGTCGATGACTGGAGTACTCAGGATACCGACGTTGGACGAAAAGCCATACGCCTGGATCAGCACGGTAGCGCCCAGGTTCGCCTGCCACAGAGGCGCCGAAGCGGTCGGATTGTCGGCGTCGAAAGCGTACACGCTGTTGTTCAAGGTGGCCACATAAACTACGTTCTGGGTCTTGCCGTTGATGGTCACCGCCGGCACATAGAGCGGCTGAGCGAAAACTTGCGCATCCACCGCGCGGGAAAACAGCAATCCGAACGAAGTGGGGTTCACGTTCACAGGCGTGAGGATGGTCTCGGACAGGTTCGCGCTGGTGCGGCCGACGTTGTACTGACCGGTGTAAATTGGGACCTGCGCCCACAATGGGCTGGCGTAAAACAAAGCCAGCCCCCAGAACGCGCGATGCCCGCTCACTTCAATCCGTAAACGCGTAATGCATTGGAGGTAGTAGCCACATAAACCTTGCCGTTCGTCACCACGGGAACCGCGAACTTGGTCAACGTCCCCAATCCATCCGCGCTATTCATCGTGCTGTTCCAAAGCTCTGTCGCGACATTGGTGGCATTGAAAGCGTGCAAAATGCCGGTGGGAATAACGCCGCCGCCCAGGTATTCGGTCGCCGAAGTTACCGCCCACAGGATTCCGTTGGTTGCGCCGTTGGATGAAATCGCCAGCATACCGCCCGGGAATCCCTGCGGATTCGCATTCACCGCCACGGGCGTGGTGTTCAAACCGGTGGATATGAACGCGTACTGCTTCAACGAATCCTGCCAGGGCCAAATGTAAAAATAGGATATATTGCCGGTGCGGGACCACATGGTCATGTGATGAATTTCATAGCAGCGATTATAAACCTCCCCCGAACAAGGCAGCGAAGCCTGAAAGGACTGTACGGCGCCCTCGTCGTCGTCCTGCAGTTTTCCCAGGCTGGTCCGGTTCAACAGATACAACTCGCCGGTCTTTCCCGCGATCGCCAGCAGGTTAGTCCCCGGAATGAGGAGCGGCCCTCCCGCGCCCAAATCCCAGTCGTACTCGTTCAAGGTGGCATAATTGGCCGCAATGAAATATCCCTCCGAAGCGCCAATCCGGATCACACTATCGCCGGCGCCGTCATTTCCGACGGGACCGTTGCCGACGGCGAAATACACGCCATTTGCGTCGACCGAGGGGCCCACTCCCGACATCCAGATTCCAGCGCCGTTCCCGTTTGGCGAAGTGTTATACGCGAAGTTCTCGACCAACGTTCTGGCGTTATAGCCGAACAGCCAGCCGTGATATGTGGGCGTTCCCGTGCCTTCCACGATGGCAGCGAAGCCGATTACTACGGTGCCGCCCACCAGAAGCAAGGCGGACCGCTGCAACTCGTTTACCGTATTCAGAGTGACGATTCCACCTACCGAGTCGGGCGCCGTGCCGGCCACACTCCCTGTTACTTGTACCGGACCATTGAACTTCTCCGCTCCGGTTGTTATATCCAGCGCGTGCAAATAATAGACCGCGGAGGAAAACACCGTCGTCGCCGCCACGCAGTACAGCGTATTGCTGGTAGGGTCGATCACCGGAGTGCTCAGAATCCCCGTCTGTGCCGACAGATAGTGCGACGGAATGGTGATGGGCGGCCCCAGGTTCACCTGCCAGAGCGGCGTGGAAGCCGACGGATTGTCGGCGTCGAACGCGTACACGCTGTTGTTCATGGTGGCCACGTAAACCACGTTCTGGGTAATGTTATTGATGGTCACCGACGGCACGTAGAGCGGCATGGCAAAGATCTGCGCATCCACCGCGCGCGAAAAGAGTAATCCGAACGAGCTGGTATTTACGTTGGCAGGCGTAAGGATGGTCTCGGACTGGTTCGCGCTGGTGCGGCTGACGTTATATTGGCCGGTATAAATGGGTACCTGCCCCCAGGAGGGGCACGCCCAAAGCAAGATTGGCAAAAGTATGAATTTTTTCACGGTGGCGCTCGCACAATTATAAGGGGAGCTGTGTATCTTTTCCAACGGTGAGCCGGGTGGGCTTGTACTAGGAGAGTTAGTAACCCTGCCCAGTACCCGCCTGAGCCGGGCAGCGTGGTAAGGGCGGGCACGTGGTAGCAGTTTAGCCGGCTTGCGGTAAGGTGCGAGAAGGCTCACGCGCAACTCCACATGCTGCCGCGCGAGAAAGTGAAGGCCGTGGAGGGCCCGCCCGAAGTGGAAAAGGAAGGGATCACTGGCGAGACCACTGCGGGGGTGGACTCCGCGAGTTCGCCCAGACCTTACGATCTGACGCCGCGAGCCGCAAGGAGGAAGCGGCCGCGAAGCCGCTCTGCGCTCCTCAACTGTACTTTGAACGCACGCGATGCGGGAATCGCGATCCAGCCCACGTCCAGCGGCTCCGCGAATCTGCGTTTGTTGGTGTTGCCGGTCGAATCCACCAACCCCGCTGATGAGCTCAAGCGTATCGCCGAACGGTTGGGAGCGGGAAATCGCGCCACGCCGCTGGATCCCTCCCAGCCGGAAACGCTGTACCAATTGGAACGATCTCTTCTGGATGAGCATCGCATCGTCCCGCTGGTTCACTTGCGCCAAACCTTCGGGATCGCGCCGCGCGTCCATTTCGCCCCATCGGTGCTGAAGAAGCACAATTACAAAATGACGGACACCGCGAAGGCGCTGGGCCTGGAGCGCAGCCATCTGTACAAAAAGTGCCAGCAGTTGGGCATCGAGCAGCGCAACGCGGCAGGCTGAACCGAATCTGGCTGATATTTGGGATCTGCCAGAATTGCTAATATTGGCAGTATGGAACAATTTACCGTAAGGATCGACAGTTCGGGAAGGATACTGCTCCCGGCCAAGGTTCGCAAACATTTGAACCTGCGCGAGGGCTCAGAGCTTATCGCCAAATTGGACAAACAACAGCTTGTGCTCAATACGCGCGCCGAGGCTCTCCGCCGAGCGCAGGAATTCTTCTCCAAGCTTCGTCCGGAAGGAACGCTCTGGTCTGAGGAACTGATACGGGAACGACGCGAGGAAGCGCGCCGTGAGCTGGAGGGTTGAGTATGTTTTAGACTCGGCCGCGGTCCTCGCCTTGCTGAGTCTCGAGCCCGGCTATCAGAGTGTCGCCGAGCTGTTAAATAAGTCCGTGATTAGCTCCGTGAATCTTGCCGAGGTTTTCAACAAGCTTGCTCAGAAGGCTTCGGCCGAAGACGTGCGCGAGCTTCTTCGGCCCTTGGAACTGAAGGTCGAAGATTGGTCCGAGGACATGGCTTATCTCAGCGCGGAGTTTACCCAATTCAACAAATCGCACGGTCTCTCCCTTGGAGATCGGGCGTGCCTTACCTTAGCGAAACAACTCCGAGCCACCGCCGTCACCTCCGACAAATCCTGGCGCCGGGCGCCCTCGCTGGGCGTCCGTATAATGATATTTCGATGAGGATCGGCGTCTTCACCGCGCTCTTAAGCCAGCTTCCGCTAACCCAAGTCCTCGATAAACTGCACAGCCTGGATATCCACACCGTGGAATTGGGCACCGGCAACTACCCGGGCGATCCGCACTGCCCGCTCTCGATGCTCAACGATCGCCATGCGCTCGGCGAGTTCAAGCTCCAGCTCGAAGATCGCGGATTCTCCATCAGCGCGCTGAGCTGTCACGGAAATCCGTTGCATCCCAATCCAACGCTCGCCAAAGCCTTCCAGGAAACCAGCCGGAAAACCGTGCGCCTGGCCGAGAAGCTGGGCGTTCCGGTGGCGATTGACTTTTCGGGCTGTCCCGGCGATAGCAACAACGCAAAATTTCCGAACTGGGTCACGTGTCCATGGCCGCCGGAATATTTGGAAGTTCTCGATTGGCAATGGGAAAAGAAGGTTGCGCCCTTTTGGACCCGGCACGCGCAGTTCGCCAAAGATCACGGCGTCAAAATAGCCATCGAAATGCATCCGGGGTTCGTTGCGTACAGCCCGGAGACTCTGCTGAAGCTGCGCACCCTCGCGGGCCCGAGCGTCGGATGCAATTACGATCCCAGCCACATGTTCTGGCAGGGCATCGACCCCATTGCCGCCATCCGCGTATTGGGCGATTCCATTTTTCACGTGCACGCCAAAGACACGCAGATTTACGCGGCAAATCTTCCCAAGACCGGAGTGCTCGACACCAAAAAGTACACCGACGAACGCAACCGCTCCTGGATTTTCCGGACCGTCGGCTACGGCCACGCCTCGGGCTGGTGGAAGGAGTTCATTTCCACGCTGCGCATGTACGGGTACGACTATGTGCTCTCCATCGAGCACGAAGACTCATTGCTGTCGCCGGAAGAAGGCTTGGCGAAGGCCGCAAGTTTCTTGAACGGCATCGTGATTCGTGAGAAGCCGGCCGCAGCCTGGTGGGTTTAGAACCTAACTAACAGCCTGTGTCTAAAGTCCGAAAAGACCGCTCGCTCACGCGCGCCGCTCAGCAGATTCCGCGAGTTACAGAGCCGCGACCGTGAGGGAGCCGGTTTCGACAGAAACCCCCAAAACGGTTAAGCATCCGTTCATTCGTAGCGCAGCGCCACCGTCGGATCCAGCCGCATCGCGCGCCGCGCCGGTATGAAGCAGGCGAACAGCGCCACCGCGCACAGCAGGATGGCCACGCTCAAAAACGTCAGCGCATCGGTGCTCGTCACCCCGAGCAACATGGCGCCCAGAAAGCGCGTCAGACCGAACGAAACGGCCAGGCCCAGGCCCACGCCGATGAGCGTCAACCGCAGCCCATGCCCCAGCACCAGCCGCATAATGTCCCGTTTGCTCGCCCCCAGCGCCATGCGAATGCCGATTTCATGCGTGCGCTGCCGCGTGGTGTAGGCCGTGACGCCGTAAATTCCCACCGCTGCCAGCACTAGCGCCACCAGCCCGAAGGCACCTACAAAGGTTCCTGCAACGCGCTGCGGGAAACTGACAATTTGTTCTCGCAATTCGAGCGTGGTGATATCGAACACCACCAGGTCGGCATTCAATTCGTGGATCGAATTTTCCACCGTCTTGCCGAACGCCAGCGCATCGCCCGTGGTCCGCGCCATCACGATCATCGTAGAGCCGGCCGGACGATCGGCCCGGTTCACCTGGTACTCCGGCAAATACAGGAAAGGCGTCGGTTTTTCATTCAGGCCGTTCACTTTGCTGTCGCGCGCCACGCCCACCACGGTGAACCATTCGTGCGTCAAATCCGAATTGACTTGCTTGCCCACGGCTTCCTGCTTCGGCCAGTAGCGATTCACAAACGATTGGCTGACGATGGCTACGCGCTGGGATTTCAGCGTGTCCTGCGCCGTGAAGTCGCGTCCCTTCAGCAGCGGAATCTGCAGGGTCTGGAAATAATTCGGCGTCACCATGGCCACCTGAGTTTCCATCGATTCGTTGGCTTGCGGAACGAAGCCCGCGGGCTTCACGGCCGTCGAGCCGCCGCCCAATCCCAGCGGTACGCGGCTGGTGATCGCCACCGATTGCGTACCCGGCAGCGCCTCCAGTTTCGCGGCCAGTTGGCGATCGAATTCCGCCGCGCTCGCATCCGAATATCCCGCCGTAAACAGATCGTAGGAGGCGATCAGCGTGTTATGGGAATTGAAACCCGTATTGATTTTCTGCGCCATCATGAAGCTGCGAATAAACAACCCCGCGCAAACCAGCAGCAGTAGCGAAAGTGAAATTTGCGCCACCACCAGTCCGCTGGTAAGGCGCGCCTTCCGCAATCCGCCCGACAAATTCCCGGTATCCTCTTTCAAAACCTCCACCGGAGCGTTGCTCGAAGATCTCAGCGCCGGCAAAATCCCAAAAATGACGCCGGTGAGCAGGGAGAGCACGAACGTCGCCAGCAGCACCGTGCGGTCGGCCTGGATGGTGAGCGAGATGGGGAAATCCATCGCGGGCACGAACCTCATGAATGCCCCGGCGGTCCACAGCGTGATGAGCAGCGCAACCGCCCCTCCCGCCAGCGCCAGAAGCAGGCTTTCCACCAGCAGTTGCCGCACCAGCCGCCAGCGGCTAGCTCCCATCGACATTCGAATGGCGATCTCGCGCCGCCGCGCTACAGACCGCACTAGCATCAGATTGGCCACGTTCGCGCACGCCAGCAGCAGCACCAGGCCCGCGATGGTCATCAGCATTGGCAGCAGCATCGACAGAAACTGGTTCGCGCCGAACGGGCTGCGCCACAGCGGAGACACCGTCACGCTGTCGTGCCCCCGGTGTTCCTCCGGATAATTTTTCACCTCGCGCTGCACCAGCAGCGTCATTTCTTCCTGCGCCTGCTTCGGCTGGACCCCCGGCTTCAACCGCCCGAACACCACAAACCAGAAATAGTGGTGGTCATGCAGCAGGTCGCTTCGTGGCAGCACTTGCTGTTCCATCATCACGGGAACCCAAACTTCGGACCGTAAACCCGTCTGGCTTCCCTGAAACACCTCGGGCGTAACGCCGACAATGGTGTACCGGTGCTCATTGATCTCAATCGTCTGCCCCACCACTTCCGGGTTCCCGCCGAAGTGCGACTGCCACAGCCGGTAGCTGATCACCGCCGCTGGCGCGCCTCCCGGCGTCTTGTCCTCCTCCGGCAGGAACCCGCGCCCCAGAATCGGCCGCACCCCGAGCACGTCAAAGTAATTCGCGGATGCCACCGAACCCCATATTCGTTCCGGCTTACCCCTGCCCGTAAGGCTCATGGGAGTGGGATTGCACCCGGTGAGACCCACGAAACTCCGTTGCCCGCCGCGCATCATCTCAAAATCGGGATAAGTAAAAGGAAACGGGTTATCCGTGCCCCGGCCGAGCGACAGCGACACCACCTGGCCCGGGTTCGCCAGCCCGGGGATTGGGTTCAGCAATGTCGAGTTGATCCAACTGAAAATCGTGGTGTTGGCGCCGATGCCGAGCGCCAAAGTCAGAATGGCGATCGCCGCGAAGCCCGGCGCATTCGCGATCATCCGCAGGCTGTACCGCACGTCTTGCCAGAACGAAGTCATCCCCACACCTCCAGATAGAAATCGGTTACAGCACGTTCCTGCCCAACCAAGACGCACTTTCGCCGGTTGCCGGCGTAGCACTTAGCGTTACGCCCTCTCGCTCAATCGCCCGCAACTGTTCGCATGCGGGACGCTATCGGCGAGATCGAACATCCAACCGACAGTGCGCGCCGGTCAGCGACTCTGTAACGCGATGAATCTACCGAGCCGCGCGCGTGAGCAAGCGGTCTTTTTCGGACTTTCGACACAGCCTGTTAACAAACTTTTTCCACCTCCCTCCAGTGATTGCCCGAAGTGTGGGACAGCGCGATCCATTCGCCCGCGGGAGCCGTGCCTTTACGCGCCAGTTCGATCACTGCGGCGACAGTCCTTTGGTGATGGCTGGAGAGGCCTGTCAGCGATTTCAAGAACAAGACCAGCCGTGCCACGTGCGAACGGAAGGCGCCATCCTCCGCGGTGTGTCCTTGCGACAGAAACGCCAGCAGCGCGATTACGGTGGCGATCGCGCGGGACTCGCTATTCCTGCCCGGCATGCCGCCATCGGAATCCATGCGCGATGCCAGGTCCAGCAGAATGTCTTCCGTTGACTGCGACAGAGATGGTGTCGTTCCGGCAGGTGGTTCGGCCGTGCGCCTCCGCGCAAATAGAGACCGGAAGACATCCTTCGCCGGCTTCTGGGCGTTCGGGTCGATTTTGAAGGACTCCGGCGAAAGTGCCGTTGGGGCTTTCCTAAGTAACATCGTAGCTGCAGGTACCAAAGCACCAAGAGAAGCCACGTTCGCAGCCAGCAGAGCCTTACCGAAGTATGCGCCGAAAAACGTGTCCTGCGGCATGCCCACTGAAACCACGCGCGTCTCCGGCAATTCGCCCGCGCGATCGCCGGCTCGCGTGACCACCGCGACCAGCGACATCTCGCGGCTGGCTAATCCGTAGGTTTGGCTCAGCTCCAAAAGTCGCGACGCCACCCGGCTTTGCTTGCGCTTCTCGATCGGCGCCAATGCTTCGGCGTGTGGATAGCGGCTTTCCCAGTCCGTAATGAGCCGCGAACCCTGCAACAGCCGCACTGTTTCGCCAATGTCGCCGTCGCTATCAACGATGGGCAGGTTCAGGTGGCCGCCCGTCCAATTCAGCTCGACCCGGTCGCCCGCGCCTTCCACGGCCTCGCCGAACAGCAGCACCGGCGTCCCGCTGAATACGGAAGAAGGCGGCGCTGGCTGGATGTTTTCGCCAGCCTTCAGCCCCGAGACAATCGGCCGCCCAATGCTGGCGAAGAGATCGACTGCGCGGAGATCGACGCGCTCGTTCGGGGTGACGAAGCGGCTTACCCCGCCGGTCTCCCGTGCCAGCAGCGCCAGAAACCGGTCCTGGCTGGCGCTTCCGATTCCCAGACAATGCAACCGGAGCCCGACGCCGCGCGCCTCCTCCAGAATCTTCTCGGTGCCGGAAACCTGCCCGTCGGTGATGATAAAAATGTCGCCGCCGCTGTCGCGCAGCAGTCTGGCAGCTTCCAGAAAGCCTGTGGCCAGTTCGGTGCCCCCGCGCGCCTCCACCTGCATCAGGAAATCATGCGCCTGATCCCGAAACTTCCGCGTTCCGCGGACCAGCGCCGGTTGGAACGTCAACGCCTCGTTGTCAAACGCGACCAGACCGAAGGAGTCTTGCTCGGAAAGCGCTCCCAGGCAGGCCTCAATCGCCTTGCGGGCCTGCGATAAGGGCGCGCCCCGCATCGATCCCGACCTGTCGAACAAAATGACCACGCTACGCGGCGCTTCCTTGCCGGTCCCGAAACTGGACGACGGCACAATCGCGGCGAAGCGCCCCTTACCGTCTTTGTCCCGCCCCGCGAGCACTTGCGGCTCTATCGATTGAAAGCTCACGTCCAGCACCAGGTCGCGGTTCGGAACGTCTTTCTCGGTAGCCAGTGCAATGCGGGCCGAGCGCCCGTCCTGCTTCACCCGGATCGCATGCGACGGCGATCCAATCTCGTCCAGCGCCAACTGGCTCACCGTTGTCAGCTCGAAGCCGACTTGATGCAAGGCAGACGCATCCGCGCGAAACCGGGGAAGGATCAGGTCGCCGAATTCGTCGGCCGGCAGTTCCATTTCGCCTTCGCCCGGCTCCGTCAATGCCGCCCTGGCACAAGAGTGGTAGGCCGGAGCGAGGGTGAACGGAAACCGGAAACGAAATCCGCCGTCTTTCAATTCCACTCCGCACAGGATCTCCAGGTGAACGGTGACCGTCTCTTTCGGCCGGATATTTCCGACCGTGAGATTGACCAGACCGTCTCCATACGCACCCGCCAGGGCGGAAAGCGAGCCTCGCTGGATGCCCTCCTCGTACGCCTTGACAGCCGCCTCCCGTTCCTTCAGCTCCGAGTGCGCCTCAAAGCCCTCGCCATTAATTCGAAAGCGCCGCAGCGCCGCGTCGCGCGGAAGAGGGAAGGCGTAGATGGCTTCGATGGGTTTTTCTTCTTCGGACCGGAACACGTGCCGCACCACGATCCTGGCGCCGGCGGGCAATATCTGACCCGTGAGCCATAGCCGTTGCATGGAGAGGCTAATGACTTTCCTGGTGGCCGCCTCTAAAGGCGCGAAACTGGCTGCTGTGCTCATTTGTGCTTTCTCCTTCCATCGTTGCTCTCCGGTTCCTGCAACAGGGACGCCATGGCGTCCACTGCGGCACGAATCCGCTTCATGCGCCACGGACTCACATCGCCGCGCACCCAGACCATCACATCCTGCTGGATCGCGTACTGCCACCAGGGGGAAGGCGGCGCAGCGGTTTTACCCGCGGGTTCGTCTTCCAGGCCGCGGGCGATCTCGGACAACATCCGGCCCTCGGCCTGCAATTTCTTAATCGTCTCCAGCCGCGCGAGATGCTCTGCCGTATAGACCGCTCCGCGCCCGGCCTTGGCCGGCCCATCCAGAAGGCCCCTGGCGATATAAAAGCGGATAGTCCGCGCCGGGATGCCCGATTTCTCCGAGAGCTCGCCAAGCGTTCTGCTGTCACTCATCCCTTGCCACCACGGTACGGCAATAAATAGACACTGTCAAGTACTGTTTAATTATGCTTCCGCCCGCGCAGGGCGGTCTAGTTTGCCGAACTCAGTACAACTGACGGAGGCGCAACTGGAAGCTCTTCGGCAGGCTGCGGCGGAAACGGGGAGATCTGTCGCCGACCTGATCCGGCAGGGCGTGGATCGGTATCTGGCTGGACGCATATCCGCCGATTCGCAGTTTTAGCGTTTACCGCTCTTACCGCGCAAAAACGGTCTCACGAGTTGAAAAGCACATCAGTTCGACTTCTCCTAGGTAATAGTCCCGGGCCGGATTTGACCGCAAAGTTCATGGACCACGGGGATGGTGTCGGCGCCCCATTGATTGCTAAGAGCATCTCCCCTATCCGGAAAGTCTGCTCGCACATGCCGACAAGACGGATAGTGAGATCGCCAGAGAGCCGCGATGCAAACCGCCATTTCGGAAGTAGCCTCGGCGTTGCAGGTTGACTCCGTGAAACTGGATCGTATCGTCCACACGATTTGGCCGGCAGGGCGAAATAGCCGGCAGGGCGAAATAGCCGGCAGGGCGAAATAGTATGATTGGTGCTGACTGAAAACTATGTTGAAGAAAATCGCGCTTAGTATCGTTCTGGTAGCACCCCTCGCCGTGCACGCGCAGCACAAGGCGCCGCCACTGCCGAAATCGCTGCGGCTATACGTGTTCAACTGCGGGAGTTTGGATATTTCCGATCCGGAGCGGTTCCGCTTCAAGAAGGAAGAGCTGGCCACCACAAATCTTTCGGTAGGGTGCTTTCTGATCGTGCATCCCAAGGGAACGCTGATGTGGGACGTGGGCGCGGTGCCGGATGCCGCGCTGAAGCCGGGCGAAAAATCGGCGCTGGAGGGTTACGCTACCATCACCGAAACGCTCCGGTCGCAACTGGAGAGCATCGGCTACGAGCCTTCGGACATTGAGTATCTGGCGTTCTCGCATTATCACTACGATCACATCGCCAACGCCAATGAGTTCGCGAGCGCCACCTGGCTGGTGCGCAAAGTGGAGCGCGACGCGATGTTTGCGGCGAAGCTTCCGGACAAGCTGAATCCGGCGAATTACGGGAAGCTCAAGGACAGCAAAACGATCCTGATTCCTACCGACGATTACGACGTCTTCGGCGATGGAACGGTGGTGATGAAGCTGGCGCCGGGGCATACTCCGGGCCATCAGGTGTTGTTCCTGAAGCTCAAGAAGACGGGGCCGATCGTGCTGAGCGGCGATCTGTATCATTATCCGGAAGAGCGCGCGATGAAACGGGTGCCGACGTTTGAAACCAATCCGCAGCAGACGGCGGAGACGCGCGAGAAGATTGAGGCGTTCCTGAAAGAGAGCGGCGCGCAGCTTTGGATTGAGCATGACTACGCCGCCAACGCCAAGCTAAAGAAAGCTCCGCAATTCTACGAATAGAAAGCCCAGCGCGGCTATCGAACGTTTCAACCGCAATCGACGGCCAGCGTGGTGTACGGCGTCGACAAAGACGGCGAACAGACGGTGGGGATCGCGAATGTGGCCTATGAAGTAACCGGCGCCGGTGTACCGGGGCGGCCGCAAGACCAGCACCTGTTGCTGCGAACCATCACGGGGATCAAGCGGGCAGTGGACGAGATCGGAAATGGAGGGGTCGACGACGGTGGAAGCGTGGCCACTCGGTGTAGATCCGAAACAGAAGCCGCTCTATGCTCTGAAGGTCGACGATGTCGATTCGAAAACCGTGCACGGCGCGTTGGTGATGACTTTGCGGGGCCGGGACCGGCGAGCGGCTCTTCGACCCTTATACGCCGTTGCTCGCGTTCTCGATTCGGCGCGATATACAAACCATGCGCTATGTCGGACTGGATGTCCCGGCCAGCGAGGACGCGGTCGCGGTGTTGACGTACGCGTCGGCGGAACGGGTGCTGCGAAAGGCAACGATTACGAGCGACGATCCGAAACAGGCGACCATGCTCCGGTCGTTTGCGGACGCCAGCAGGTCTGTGACGCTGGTGGAGACACCCGTTCGAGCTCTCAGGATTTCCATCAGCCAGAATTATCCGTCGGCGCCCGCGACGGTATCGATCGCGGTTCCGATTGTGCGCGACGACCTGGATCTTGCGCACGCGCAGATGCCGGCGCATTTGCATATCGCGTCAGGGAAACGTTAGCGCTACCGAGCCGTGACCGTGAGGGAGCGGTTGTCAACCATTATGGCTTCCGCGGCTGGCTGGACGGAGGCACCAGGCCTTTGATCCGCAAATAGACCACCATCTGGCCATACATTTCGTTGTCATGAGCGATGTTGAAGTTGAGCACGGCCAGCTTGGTAACCATGTTGGGGCCAAACATCTTCACTTTGGTTGCGGCATCGGCGTCGGTCATGGAATTATAGACGCCGTCGCAATAGTCGAAAGACGCTTTGAGCTCGGCAGCCAGATCGGCCTTGCTGGTCTTGGTCCCGGCGTCACCCTTCTTTTCCTCGCCCTTGGCTATGCCGCATAATGCCAACTGGACGTCGGCAATATGTCCTACGATCTCGCCGTAGGTCCGTTCCGGCGGACTGGCTTTGAACGAGTAGTTGGCTTCCGGCATTTCGTCGGCGGCCTTGGTGACGGTGCCCTTGATGCCGTTGTAGAAGTTCTTGGCATCGGTGGAGAAGGGATTTTGGGCGTGAAGCGCGACGGCCAGAAAAGCTCCCAGCAGGGTCAGGTTACAGATACGATTCACAGGGTCTCCTTCGACGATGGCATGTGATGGGACGATGGCATTTCATGCAGAAGTATACAACAGGCCAGCACGAGGACGGACGTTATTTCTTGGCCGCGGGCGCGGCCGCCGGTGTGGCGGGCGGCGGAGTGCTGGCCAGCTTTTCCTCCTGCGCGTCCATCCCTTCATTGCGCACGATGATGGAGATGCGGCGGTTGGATGGATTGGCGGGGTCGTCTTTCAGAAGCAGGCGCTGGTCGGCGAAGCCGCGGACCTGGCTGATGCGGCTATCTTCCAATCCATTTTCGGTCAGGATTCTTCGGGCCGCGTTGGCGCGATCGGCCGAGAGTTCCCAGTTCGAATAATCGGGCCGGCCGTACGGAGTGGAGTCGGTATGGCCTTCAATGGCGATCTTATTGGGAAGTTTCATCAGTTCGGAGGCGAGCACTTTTAGTAGTTCGCCTCCCGCTTCGGTGGGTGTGGGATTGCCCGCCGCGAAGAAGAGGCCGTGGCTGGTCTCCAGCAGATCGATGCGCAGCCCCTCCGCCGTCATGGTCATTTTGATCTGATTCTGCATGTCCTTGAAGGCGGGGATCTGCTTCATGGCTTGCTCAATCTTCTTTTTGATGTCCTTCAACTGCGTTTCGGAGAGCGTCAGGGTTTCCCCAACGCCCGCGCTGGTGGATCCGGTCTGACGGCCCTGGCCGGTGGGGTCCTGAAAATAGCCCCCGACGGCCTTCTGGACTTTTTCGCTGGCGCTCAATAGCCACAGGACGATGAAGAGCGCCATCATGGCCGTGACGAAATCGGCGTAGGCCACTTTCCACGCCCCGCCATGTTCGTCGTCATGGTGGTCGGCCTTCTTGCGGATAATAATGATGGGCTGAGCGCCTTTTTTCCCACTCAAGCGGCCGCCTCGGCGGGAGCGCCGGCGGGCTTCCGGCACGCCTTATCCATTTCCTGGAAGGTCGGTCTGACGTGATGGGGAATGGCGCGGCGCGCGGCTTCCAGCGCCAGGATGGGCGGCACGCCTTTCATAAACGCCAGTAATGCCATGCGCAGACTGAGGAAATATTCGCTCTCGGCGTTGGTTTGCTTCTTGATATTGGCGGCCATGGGTCCGAGAAATCCGTAGCACAGAAGAATGCCGAGGAATGTTCCCACCAGCGCCGCAGCCACTTTGTGTCCGATTTCTTCGGGCGGACCTCCCAGCGCGCTCATGGTGATGACCACTCCCAGCACCGCGGCGACAATTCCCAATCCGGGGAGGCTGTCGGCCATGGTGGAAATAGCAGCGGCGGGCAGCAAAGCTTGCTTGTGCAGCACTTCGAGATCGGTCTCCATGATCTGATCCAGGTCGTGAACTTCCACGCCGCCCGCCAGCATCGTTCGCATGGTGTCGCAGAAGAAGTTCATCGCTTCTTGGTCTTTGGCGAAGGACGGATGGCGCTTGAATAACGCGCTTTTTTCGGGATCGTCCAAGTCGCTCTCCAGAGCCGTGATGCCTTGTTTGCGCGCAGTGTTGAAAAAGTCGTTCAAGAAGCGGAGGGTATCGAGGTAGGTATTCGCGGTGTAGTGGCCGCCTTTGAACACCGCTAGAATGCTGGAGATGATCGATCTCAAAATGTAAGGCGGATTACCAATGAGAACCGTGCCAATGGCCGCGCCACCTATGATGAGGAGCTCGGCGGGCTGCATGAGAACCAAAAGGCTCCCCTTTTCCATAAGATAGCCACCGGCGATGCAGCCGAGGACGACGAGGATACCAATGATCGGAAACAAGGGACTACTCTCCTATATTGCAAACAATTTTGGCGTTTAGCTTGCATATCACTGATCGGCGGGTCGGTGGTAGTACTGTAGGTGTACGCTAACCGCATTCCAGTGAAAACCGAAGCGCGATTCGCTTCAATCTTGCGGCAGGCAGAGAGGATGTCCTTTCAGGAACGACGGCTCATGCCGCATAGATGACGCGGGCATCTTTGAGGACCGTAGGGCGCACCCAGGGTTTCAGTCCGCGCTTGCTCACGAGATCGACTTTGCGCCCCGCGAGCGACTCTAATTCGTCAACGAGCGACTCAAACTTGATCAACCCGACGCGTACCCCAGGTTCGAACTCCACCATGACGTCGATGTCGCTCTCCGGACGCATCTCGCCGCGGACAGCCGACCCGAACAGTGAAAGTTCCTTGACACCGTAGCGGCGGCACACCTCCGCGAGCGACGGGCCGTCGACTTGCATGGCACCGAACTGGAACGTCTGGTTCATCGCTTCAACTTCATTTATGCCCCAGCAAGCCACCGAAAGTAGGCCCGGTCGAGCACGGGTGTGCTCCGCCTCGAGCCAGATCCGGCGATGAGTGGTTCGAATTGCGTCCGGCCTGGGCGCGCCCAGTCTACACGGGCCAACCGATTGTACTGGGATGTCATTGTTCTAAAGGGCGATGCTCCAGTTCGAACGGACTTCTATTTTACGCCGCACAAGTTCGAACGCGTCCAGGGTGTTAAACGAAACGGATAACGCCAAGGTCGAGCGCTTGGGTTTGTCACCGTCCTTCTTGCGGTGCTTGCGCGTGCCTGGCCGCCAATCCCCAACGCCAAATCCCGCTTTCGCTGACGAAAGCATCCTCTCAAACGCCCATGACTGAGATACACGACTGGTATAATGGCCGTCGCTGGGAGGCAAGATGAAAAAGCTGTACAGGATGATTCCCGCCGGATGGGCGATTCTGGCCGGGGGTTGGGTGGTGCAAGGAGCCGGCAAGACCGATAAGATCGACAGCAAGGATCTTGTCACCGGCCAGCAGGCCTTCTCCGATTATCAGAAGGAAAAGCCCGGGCTGTTTCACAAGATCACTGCTGCCGATCTCCCGAAGCCCTACGCTACGAAATCGAGCGCGAATTTCCCGAAAGTGGTTCCGAAGCCGGACAATATGTGGCCGATGGCGCTGCCAGGCTTTAAAGTTGAGCTGTACACGCATGAAGGACTGACGGAGCCGCGCCAGATCCGCATGGCGCCCAATGGCGATTTCTTCGTGGCCGACAGCATGCCGGGAGAGATCAAGATTTTTCGCGGCCGGTCCGCCGATGGCAAGCCCGAGCAGGTTTCCACGTTCGCAAGCGGATTGAATCGGCCGTTCGGAATCGCTTTTTATCCGGTCGGCAACAGTCCCCAATGGGTTTACATCGGCAACACGGATTCGGTGGTTCGCTTTCCTTATCGCGCGGGCGATTTGAAGGCTACGGGACCAGTGGAAACCATCGTCGCGGAGCTTCCTACCGGTGGTTTCCACTGGACTCGCGATGTCGTTTTCTCCAAAGACGGCAAGCGTATGTTCGTGGCGGTAGGTTCGGGATCGAACGTGGACGATCCAGACACGCATCCGAAGGAAATGCATCGCGCCGACATTCTCGAATACACGCCGGACGGCAAATTTGTGCAGATTTACGGCGCGGGCATCCGCAACCCGGTGGGCCTGGCGGTGAATCCGACCACCGGCGAGCTGTGGTGCTCGGTGAACGAGCGCGATGAGCTGGGCGACAATCTGGTGCCGGATTACATCACGCACGTGAAGGAGGGCGGCTTTTATGGATGGCCCTGGTTCTACATGGGCGCGAATCGGGATCCGCGGCTGGCAGGCAAGCATCCGGAATTGAAAGACAAGGTGATTGTGCCGGACGTTCTGATGCAGCCACACAACGCTTCGCTTGGGATCGCGTTCTATGAAGGAACGCAATTCCCGGCGGAATATCGCGGAGATCTTTTCGGCGCCGAGCATGGTTCCTGGAACCGCTCCACGCGCGCGGGATACGAGATTGTGCGCGTTCCGCTGGACAACGGGCATGCCGGCGGAGTCTACGAAGATTTCATCACCGGATTCGTTACGCCGGACGGCAACGCATGGGGCCGGCCCGTGGCGGTGGTGGTGGCAAAAGACGGTTCGCTGTATTTCACCGACGACGGCTACAAGGCCATCTGGCGAGTAAGTTATACGGGTAAATAGGAGAGAAAATCGACATGAAAACCTGGACCATTTTCGCGGCTTCCGTGGCGCTGACTGCCGGCGCCGCACTCGCGCAGAATAAAGGAGCGGGAGGCATTCCTTCGCCGCTCAAAATTGCGGTTTCCGGCTACAGCGACGGCGGCGACATTCCGGAGAAGTTCACCTGCGCCGTGAAGCCGCCGGGAGGTTCGCCGCAGATCGAGTGGAGCGGAGCGCCGGCCGGCACGATGTCGTTTGCGCTGATTTTTCACGATGGCGACGTGCATCCGGGAAAATCGTTCGACGACGTGACGCATTGGATCGCCTGGAACATTCCGGCGAGCGAGACCGGGTTGCCCGCGGGCGTACCGGCTACCGCGGACCTGCCGAATGGCACTCGCCAGGGCCACAACATCCGGCAGCAGGCCGGTTATATGGGTCCCTGCCCGCCGAAAGGCCTGCCGCATCACTACACGCTGGAGGTTTACGCTCTGGACAGCAAGCTGGACATTCCGGCCACCTCCGGCCGCGACGATCTGGAAAAGGCGCTGGGCGGGCATATACTCGCAAGCGGCGTTTACAACGGCCTGTTTCATCAATAGATCATGCCTGAGGAAGACCATGCCTGAAGACAAAGCCGGCGATCTTCTAACAGGATGCTGAAAAAGACGAAAATCCGGTTGTTGACGCGCGCGGCTCATCGTCGCGAATCCGTGTTTGCAGCGTTTACCGAGCCGCGACCGTGAGGGAGCCGGTTCCAAACGACTTTTTCAGCAGCCTGCTAAGGAACACGCGCAAAACGGAGCGCGGCCCGAGGCAGTTCCTGATCGGTTTGGAGGTGAGCGCCGCACCCTTTGCGCTTTCCAGACGCGCTGTGATTGCGAGCGCGGGTTCCGCGCCCATCGCGCTGGATGGGGGTCCTGCTCGAGATCTGCATGGGCGGGGGACACGAATCCCTCACTCGCCAAGTCGGACGTCGGGAGCTGCGCGGATACAGCGGCAAAACGCTGCACCGCCGATTCAACGCTCCAGGGATCCGGCTGCAACTGGGACGAGATTTCGAGAGAGTCCACGGAAGCGAGCACAGCCGCGGCCGCAACAATGATCGACCCTGCCAGCACTCGGACCTGCGGCATTGAACTCTCCGTCTACGCGATGGCCGGCCTTCGCCGTGCGCCCGGCGTAGCTTGCTCGAACGAGTGCGCCATCTGCAGAACGCTCCACTCGTCGCGATGCCGCCCGACAATTTGCAAGCCGACGGGCAATCCGGCGCCGGTGAAGCCGCAGGGCATCGATATGGAGGGATTTTCGAGCGACGAAATCAACATGCAGGTCTTCATCCAATCCAGGTAATTTGGCATCTTGACGCCCGCAATTTCGGTGGGATATGGCTGAGTGACGTCGAACGGCGGAACCTGCGTGGTGGGCGCGATAAAGTACTCGTATTTCTCCTGAAAGATCCGCATGTTGTCCCAGGCCTTGCTGCGCAAGGTATTCGCGTGCGCGATGTCTGCGCCGGTGAGCCTGGAGCCGCGTTCCACTTCCCATTGGATGGTGTCCTTCACCAGATCCCCATGCAGCCGTACATTCTCAGACTGCCCGCTGGCGTAGCCCCAGGCGCGCAGGGTATCGTAGGATTCTAACACGCCAGTCCAATCCGGCTCGGCTTCTTCCACGATGCAGCCGAGGTCCTCGAAAACCTTGCGCTGCGAATTCACCACGGTAAGAATTCGCGGATCGAAGGGAATGCCTCCCATGTCTTTAAACCAAGCGACGCGGACGCCCTTGAAGCTGCGCTCCAGATTGCCAGTGAAGCGGCTGCCCGGTTCCGCGATCGAAATAGGACAACGCGGGTCAGGCCCGGCCATCGCGCTCAGCAGCAGGGCCACGTCCGGCACCGTGCGCGCCATGGGACCGGAAACGGCGATGGTGGACCAGGCGTCTCCGACGGCGGAGTGCGCCACGCGCCCGGGCGCGGTGCGGAATCCAACCACGCCACAAAATGCCGCCGGATTGCGCAGGGAGCCGCCGCTGTCGCTGCCGTCGGCAATCGGAAGCATTCCACACGCCAGGCTCACCGCCGCGCCTCCGCTGCTGCCCCCGCAGGTCTTGGTCAAATCGTGCGGATTTTTGGTGGCGCCGAAAACCGCATTGAACGTCTGCGACCCGGCGCCGAATTCGGGCGTATTGGTTTTGCCGATGCAGATGGCGCCGGCCTTCCGGATGCGCTCCACCAGAATGGCATCGTGCTTCGGAACGTAGTCCTTGAAAATTCGCGAGCCGAAGGTGGTGCGAATGCCCGCGGTTTCCACCAGGTCCTTGTGCGCGATAGGCAGGCCGTGCAGCGGTCCCAGCGTTGCGCCGCGAGCCTGCATTTCGTCGGCTTTACGCGCATTCTCGATGGCCTGCTCTGCCACCAGTGTGACAATTGCATTCACTTGCGGATTGACGCGCTCAATCTGCTTCAAGTGCGCATCCAGCGTTTCGCGCGCGCTCAGCTTTTTGCGGCGGATCAGGTCCGCCATCCCGGTGGCGGTAAGGAAGCAGATGTCCTGGCCCTGCGCGGCGAGCAATTGAGTGGCTGCGGCCGCGCCCAGCAGTTGCGCCGCTTCGCGCCGTGTGACCAATGGATCCCTCATGCTGCGAGTTTATCTGTCTTGGTGGCGGCTTTGCAATATGTTGCAATGGGCAGGTATGTACGTGCCCAAGCTATTCGCCGTCGAGGATCTGGCCCAACTGTTGGACTTCATGGAGCAGTTCAATTTCGCGGCCATTGTCACGCAGCGAGACGGCAAATTGACGGCGTCGCACATCCCGTTCCTGCTGGATCGCGGCGTGGAGCCTTATGGAGCGCTGACGGCGCATCTCGCCGTCAAAAACCCCCAACTCGACGACCTTAGAGCCGGCGCTGAGGCGCTGGTGATTTTTCAGGGTCCGCATACTTATGTTTCGCCTTCATGGTATGTGAAAGCGGAGAACGTGCCTACCTGGAACTACACGGTGGTGCATGCTTACGGGGTTCCCAAAATCGGGGATGCGGCGGCGAAGGCGAAACACCTGAAGCGTCTGGTGGGTAAGCACGAGAAGGGCTTCGAGCAGCCGTGGAATTTCGATCCTGACGCCGCCTGGATCCAGAGGCTGCTTCCGCAAATCGAGGCCTTTGAGATCAGGATTGAAAGACTGGAAGGCAAGTTCAAGCTGAATCAGAATCGCACGCGGGAGGATCGAGAGGGAGTGATCGAGACGCTTTCGCGGAGTGACGATCCGCTGCAACGAGCGGTTGCCGAGTTGATGATTTAACGAACCGTGTCGAAACGGCTTACGAATGGGGCGCGCCTGGAATCTTACCGCCTTGCGCCGCCATGTAACGCGCGCAATCTAACTGAGCCGCGCGCGTGAGCAAGCGGTTTTTTCGGACTAGCATTTCCCAATCCAAGAAGGATACTGAAACTTGGTTGCGTTTCCAATACAGAGTGATCCTGAAAAGTGAGGGAGAGGAGGCCGTCGGGCCGCAAGCACGCTGTCGGTGGCCTCCATCCAAATCCGTTCACGCTGCCGTAAGTCTGCACGAAAAATAACGGGGTGGGCGTGTCGCGCTCGCCGACCAGCTCTTTTTCAGCGGGGTGGTTGCGGAAATAGGCGATCAAGTCCGCTTCCCAATCCACGCGGTCGCGCAGGTTGGACGGATTCAGCGCGGCTTCTTTGTAAGATTATTCCGGGTACTGCTTACGCAGATAGTCGAAGGTGAACGGGTAGTGTTTCAAGGAGCGGCGCCAATTCGCTGGAGGTGTACTGGGGCGTGGAGCGAGCGCTTTCGATCATCAGCTCGGCCTGCTGGATTACCTGGCCGCGTGCGCGTTGCGCATCGGAAACCGATAGGCGGTGAAGGCGATCAGGAGGGAGCCTGCGCCAAACAAGGCAACCAAAATAAGATTGAATTTGGTGAGTAATTTCATACTGCGCTCCCGGCGAAGAGAGTATGGCAGCGTGCGATAAACTCAAGGAAGGATGGGCATGCATCGTTATCGAATGGCGGCATTTCTAACGGGCTGTTTGATCCTGGGCGGCTTGTTCATGATTTTTGTGGCCACCGGGAACTTTGGCACTGTGGACCGGGTGCTGGCGGCGCCTCCGCCGGAAGCCGCGCCAATGTTGCAAACGCTTGGGCCGGAGAATGCGCGATTGCTGATGCGCTATCTGGCTGGCGAGGAGAACCGGCTGTTCTTCACCAGTTGGGAGCTGGCGCAGATTGCGTTAGGAGCGCTGCTGACCTGGGTCCTGTTGCTTGCAATCAGAAGCCGGCTGCTGGCGGGGATGGCGGGCGCGATGTTGATCATCGCTCTATTCCAGCGCTTTCGAGTGACGCCGGAGATGATTGCGCTCGGCCGGCTAATTGATTTCGGCCGCGGCGCGGGATCGGTGGCCTACAGCCAGTTCCTGCGGTTGCATGGTCTGTATGGGGTGCTGGAAGTGGTGAAGTTGGCCCTTCTGCTGGTGGTGGCCGGCATTCTGCTTTTTGGGCGTCGCGCGAAAACGCCGGACCCGGTGGAAGCGGTATCTCCAGTGTCGAGCTTCGCGGAGCCTTAGTTAGCGTCCCAGGACCGAAGCGTCCCACGCTAGCGCTCTGGAAAGTCTTCCTCGCTACGGAATAGCTTTGAAAATCAAACCTGAAAACCGCTTTTGGATTTGGATTTATGGATTCACCGGCTTCATCCTGCTGGTGGCGGTGAGTGTCTTTGGATGGCTGGCGTGGACTTCGCGTGAGGAGCCGGGCATCGGGCGAGTGGCTGGCGGGCGGATTGCAAGCACTCCGAGCGCGATTGGGGACGAACGCTTCGAAGTGCTGGCGGCATTCGATGCGCCGCCCTATGCGCGGGAGCCGAACGCGCCCAAACCCTTCCAGACTGCCATGGCCCGGTATGCAAAACAAGACTACGCGGGCGCGGCTGCGGCGTTGCGAACCGTGACCGACGCCCACCCGGACTTCGTGGCTGGCCGATTCTACCTGGGAGTTTCGCTGCTGCTGGCTGGCGACCGAATCGCGGGCATTCAGGAACTCCGCGCCCTGACAACCGCAGGCAATGGTCCTTACCGGGAACGCGCTCGTTTCTATCTGGCGAAAGGGCTGCTTGCCGAACACGATGGCGTTCGAGCGCAGCAGCAACTCATGGACCTGATTGCGCAGCACGGCACCCTCGAAAAAGAGGCCAGCGCCCTGTTGGAGCAAATGCGGCCGGACCCCTAAATTAACAGCCTGTGCTTAAAGTCCGAAAAGACCGCTTGCTTACGCGCGCGCCTCGGTAGACGCCTTGCAGATCGAATTGCACGGCCCGCAGAACCGCGGCTACCTGGAAATGCAGCCAGCAAGCGGCGGACCTCGCTCACCTATTTCTCAATCAGTTCCAAGCCAAGAATCGCATCGCTCCCGATTTGACGCCGGTGTTGCGATGAGGTGTTATCATGCGACGCTACCATGGAATCACCGAGCCCTCCCGCCATGAAATGCCCTATCTGCGACACGCGCAAGCCGCGCCGCCATTGCCCTGGCATGTGGAATCCTTTTCGAACTCGCCCATCCACCGCGTGGTCTGCGATTACATCGTCGGCACGACGGACGGGTATTTTCTCCGCTGCTATCCGTAAACCTCAGTAAACCATCGCCGGCGCGGGCAGCGTGTAGAATTGAGTCAGAATGCTAACCCGGCTTTACATCGACAATTTCCGATGTTTTGTGGACTTCGAATACCGCCCAGGGCGCACGAACCTTATTCTCGGACGCAACGGTTCGGGTAAGTCGAGCATGCTGGACGCTCTCCTGGCCATGCGACAATTCGTAACCGTTGGCAGGACAGCCGAAGACCTGTTTCCTTTGAATCAGCGCACTCGCTGGGGTCGTCGCCCCGACCAGATTTTCGAATTAGAGGCGACGATAAACGGTGGAAACTATTTGTACCAGCTTGCCATCGAGCCCTCGGACGATCCGCCCCGGCCGCTCGTGGCTTCCGAACGTATTTACTTGGACCGGACGCCGCTTCTTGAGTTTGAAAGTGGAGAGGTTCAAATCTACAACGACGGGGAGAGTCAATTCACCTATCCCCTTGAGCGTGATCGTTCATCCCTGCTGACGGTTAGCACCGAAAAGAAGAGTCCAATAGTCCCTTTCAAGAGGTGGCTCGCTAGTGTTTACTCTTTTTCGGCTCAATCCTTTTAGTATGGGATTGCGCGCGGAGGGTGAGAACCTTTACCCAAACGTAAACCTTTCAAACGTCGCATCGTGGTACCGGTGTTCCGCCTCAGTTGGAAATGGAGAGGGCGCGCCTCCGTTAAGATAACGGGAGAGAACGCGTGAAACAGACGAGGAAGCACTACACACCAGACGAGAAGGTCGCCGTCCTGCGGCGCCATTTGTT
>Ga0302325_10001827_pt1 | contig 53412 bp, 51 predicted proteins | sample Palsa_T0_2_FD_201948 | JGI IMG/M metagenome (GOLD analysis project Ga0302325, IMG submission 201948) | Peat permafrost microbial communities from Stordalen Mire near Abisko, Sweden - Palsa_T0_2 | ecosystem: Environmental > Terrestrial > Soil > Palsa > Peat permafrost | place: Sweden: Abisko...
ATTGCCCTAATCGTTCGCGACGGCCAGGTCCAGCTTGCCGTCGCCGTTGAAATCCGCCACCGCCACCGAGAGCGGCTCGAGCCCGGCAACGTACTGCACGGCGGTTTTGAACGTCCCATCGCCGTTGCCCAAGAGCACGCTTACGTAGTCGCTGACCGCATCCGCGACCACCAAGTCCAGCTTACCGTCCCCGTTAAAATCTCCCACCGCCACCGAGAACAGCGTCATCCCGGCGCCGTAGCTCACGGCAGCTTGGAACGTCCCGTCGCCGTTCCCCAGAAGTATGCTGACGTTGTTGCTGAGCTCGTTCGCAACGGCTAAGTCCAGCTTACCGTCCCCGTTGAAATCTCCCACCGCCACCGACGTCGGCGCCGACCCCACGCCGTAGTTCACGGCGGCCTGGAAGGTGCCATCGCCGTTGCCCAAGAGTATGCTGACGTTATTGCTCGCATCGTTCGCCACCACCAGGTCCAGCTTGCCGCCGCCCCTAAAGTCGCCCACCGCCACCGAGCTGGGATTTGACCCGGCGCCGTAGTCCACAGCAGCCTGGAAGGTGCCATCGCCGTTGCCCAAGAGTACGCTGACGTTATTGCTGCCCTCGTTCGCTACGGCCAGGTCCAGCTTATTGTCCCCGTTAAAATCTCCCACCGCCACCGAGTCGGGGCCGGTCCCGGCGCCGAAGGCTGGCAGGGCACCCAGTGCGATCGAGGAACTAGCGGGAGTAACCTCGAAGAACATCACATTCGACGTGCCCCCGTCCGGACTCGGGTTCACCACGGTCACCGAGGCTGTGCTAGCCACGGCTATGTCCGATGCCGGTACGCTGGCCGTTAACTGTGAGTCCCTGACGAAAGTGGTCGCAAGCGAACTGTGGTTCCAGTTCACCACCGCGCCCGAGACAAAGCCCGTGCCATGCACCGCCAGGGTGAATCCCGCCCCGCCAGGCGCAGTGGCATCGGGCACCAGGGCCTGGTTGATCAGGGGTACTGGGTTTTCAGCGGCAAGGGCCCTCGAGCTCAAGATCTCCAGGCGGCCGAAGGCGGCCAACGCCAACGCCAAAAGAAGTCCATAAGCCAATCCCTGCTTTTTACGCGTCGGCATGACATCCTCCTTATGCTCGGTGCGGGATCGCTCCCCTCGGGGATCTCCCAACACAGTTCGCAGTAGCGGCTTATTCATGGTATCTCCTTGTTTTCTAATTTCTTAGCAATCATCAACAGGCGCCGCATTAGCGGGACGCCATGGCAGGCTTGTCACCGCTAGGTCAAAAGATTGTAAATTAAAATGGCCACGGTCGACCTTGCAGCCGTTGACACGGCCAGCCGCCGTTGTTCCGTAGAAGTTCCCATCGGCGGCCTGGACCAGCCCTCCGGCCGGGAGGTTACCGTCCGTAGAGGTAAACTGCTCAGCGTGGTGAATGTCTGTGCAGGCACCGACCCTGACGCACACAACCAGGGCGCCGCTAACATCGCAGAGATTCCAGAGTTTCTCATAATGGATATTTGTTTCTCTCCTTAAGAAAACCACTTGACAATCTGGATCGCTCACGAATCGGTTGATGAACCGACACTCTGCTGCCAGAAATGGTCCCGGGGCTTCGCCGAGTGATCCCAGTTAACCAGATGCAATCGTTACTTGTGTCATGGAGATGTAAAAGGTTTGTCAATTATTTGAGCATCGGCAGCCTACCTCCGCCGGACTGCACCTTATTGCCGATACGGGAGAGCACAAGAACTCGTGGGCGGCCTTACGCGGCCACTTGGCGACTGTTTCGTAGCAACAGGCCTGAATCCTGGAAACCAAGAGCGAAACGAGTTCTTCAAGGTCTTGTTCAAGACGCTACTGTGCACCGTCAGAAGCGGCCTGGACGGTCAAACGATTCCATCGCATCTGCTGAGGCTTGCTTATGCGTTTGGCGATGATCTCATTGATCGCCGATTCCACCCAAGCCGTCGAGATAGGTTCCCCTCACGGTGGCGCTCGCCGTAATTCGGCAACGAGTCCTGGTTGGCACGAAGATACCGCAGGAGGTCGGTAGCGCACCGGCGCAGCTTGGGCACTTCTGCGGTCGGCTGTCGCTCCGCTACGGTCCAACAGCGGCTGGGTGGACGTTGAGGAGATCTCTCAAGAACTGCCCACATCGCGATCACGGTTGAGAGATCATGGCCATCGACTACCGTGGTCTGCGGTCGCTCACCGCTCGGGAGCTTATCGCAGCACTCGCGCACGATGGGTTCTATTTCGTGCGCCAAGCCTCACCAGCGCTTCCGGCACCGGACGATCGTCGCGTTACGGAAGACGATCTCAACGGCTGAAACCAACTCGCTGAAGTAGTACCATAGATTCATGAACTGCGAGGAGCGGAGAATCGAACGCGCGATTCTAACCGGCCTTTCGCGCCGCAATTTCCTGCGCGCCTCCGGGACAGCCGCCCTAGCCGCGCTGGCCGGGTCCGAAGCGCGCCTCCTGGCCGGCAGCACTAGAATCGCGCCGCGGGCCGACAGCATCATCCTGCTCTGGATGGCCGGCGGCATGGCCCAAACCGAAACTTTCGACCCTAAGCAGTACACGCCGTTTGAACCCGGCATGGAGTCGAAGCGCGTGCTGAGCACGTTTCCCGCGATCGATACCGCAGTCGATAACATCAAGATCTCCGCCGGCCTGGAGCGCATCGCCAAAATCATGGACCGCGGCACGCTCATCCGCTCCCATCGCGTCGGCGACCTCGGATTCATCCTGCATTCGCGCCATCAGTTTCATTGGCACACCGGCTATGCGCCTCCGCAATCGGTGGCCGCGCCGCATATGGGCGCGTTCGTTTCGCGCACGCTCGGAGCGCGCAATCCGGACATTCCCGCGTTCATCGATATCGGCCAGAATCTGGAAATCGGCGGGGAAAGCGACGCGGTGAAAGCGTTTCACACCGCCGGCTTTCTGGGCAGCGAACATGCGCCCTTCCTCATCACGGATCCGCAAAATGCGGTCTCGCGCGTGCGGCCTTCCGAACACATCGGCCCGGCGCGCTTCACCAACCGCTACGAAGAATACAAAAAGCTCGTAGCCGCCAGTCCAGTTGGCCAATATGGCAGCGACTTCCAACGCCAAAGCCTGCTGCGGTCGCTCGACAATGCGCACCGCCTGTTGACCTCGCCCGCCGCTAAGGCCTTCGATCTGAGCCTGGAGCCCAAGGCCAGTTACGACACTTACAACACCGGCCGCTTCGGGCTGGGCTGCCTGCTGGCGCGCCGCCTGGTGGAAGCCGGCGCGCGCTTCATCGAAGTGACCACGGAATACATTCCCTTCCGCTATTGGGACACTCACGAAAACGGGCACAAGCGCGCCATTGGCATGAAGGAAACCATCGACGCGCCGGTTTCGCAATTGATCCTCGACCTGGAAGCGCGCGGATTGCTGGACCGAACCCTGGTGGTGCTGGCCAGCGAATTCGGCCGCGACATGATGACCGAGGGCAAGCCCGGCGCGCAGGTCAAGGGCCAGGTCAATCAGCCGGATATCATGACCGAGCCGAAGCACTACGGCATGCACCGGCATTTCACGGAAGCCTGCTCGGCACTGATGTTCGGCGGCGGCGCTCCCAAGGGCATGTTGTACGGACGGACCGCGGACGAGCGCCCTTGCGGCACCGTCGAAAATCCGGTGACCATCGAAGATCTGCACGCGACCATCTACACTGCCCTGGGGATCGCGCCGGACACGGCTTACGACGTCGAAAAACGGCCCTTCTATGTCACCAAAGACGGCAAGGGGAAGGCTGTGGCGGCGTTGCGGGCGTGACGCGGCGGGAAGATTTCCGGGTGTACGATCCCTGCCAGAATTTCCAGCGACTCGACCAACCGCGGTCCGGGGCGATTGAAGTATTGATTGCCATCGGCGACGAAGACCTGCCCGTTGCGGACCGCGCGCAGGTTATCCCAGCCGTCGTGCCCGGTGAGCCAGTACATCTCGCGCATGGCGCGCTCCAGGTCGAAGCCGCAAGGCATTACCAGCATGACGTCCGGATCGGCCGCGGCTAGATCCTCCCACGTCCGCCACGCCACGTTTTCCGCCCCGGCCATCTCCACCAATTCCGGCATCCAGTTGGCCGTAGGCATCAGCGGCTCGATCCACTCGATGCAGGCCAGGCGCGGGCGCGGCCGCGCTGTGGAAACTGCTTGCGCGATAGCCCGCATACGCTCCTGGAGATGCGCCACGACTTGCTCGCCGCGCGCTTCGATTTCGAGCGACCGGGCCACCCGGCGGATATCTTCCCACACTTCAGTCAGTGAACTGGGCTGAAGCGATACGACCACAGGCCGGCTGGCCAGGCGCACGGCCACCGAGCGCTCCACGTCGCGCAGGCTTACGGCGCAGACCTCGCAATGGATCTGCGTCAGGATGTGCGTGGGCTGCAGGCGCTCCAGCACATCGTCGAATATTTGGTAGACGGAAATCGATTCAGCCATGCTCTGTCTTACAAGGCGGTCGATTTCGCGGCTGTCGCCATCCACTGGGAAGCGCGGCGCGGTACACACAGGCAGCGCCCGCACCTCGTCGGGATAATCGCATTCATGCGAGCGTCCCACCAGCCAGGGCAGCGCACCCAGCGCATGCACGATCTCGGTGGCGCTCGAGATCATGGAAACGATACGCGGCATTAGGCACCCTCCGCTGCGGCCGAACGACAGGCTGAAGCCTGTCCCACCAAGTCCGCGAAGACAAAACCATCCGCGTCGCGCAACTCTCCCGCGGCGACCCGAATCGGATTTTGGAACATTGGCCCGGCGTAAGCGAACGTGTGGAACTCGCCATTCTCACCGCACGGATCGGTCTGCGCCGGTAGGTCCGCCAGCAACGCCAGATCGAACTCGCGCCCGGCGAAGCTTGCATCGAGCTGCTTCTTATCCACGCACGTGATTCTGGCGCGCAGTCCGCCGCGGATCATCTCGTGCGCCAGGTCGCGCGTGGGAATCTCCCAGAGCGGAAACAGCGGTTCCAGTCCGCTGCCCGCCACCTTGCGCTCGCGGTATTCGCGAATATCGCGCAGGAACAAATCGCCAAACGCGATAGCTTCGAATCCGTCCGCCACCGCCGCCTGGCACGCCTCGGCCATCCGGGCCTCGTACTCTTCGTTGGAACAGGGCCACGGAAGCTCGACCGCGCGCAACGGGAGATCGGCCGCCGCGGCTTGCGCCTCCACCAGCTTGCGGCGGACGGCGTGCATCGCCACGCGATCGGCAGCCTGGTTGAAAGTGGTCAGCAGGCCGGCGATTTCCACACACATCTCAACGCGAAGGCTACGCATCAAGTGTAAGGCCCAGGCGCTATCCTTGCCGCTCGACCAGGAAAGAAGCGCGCGTTTCAAGCGGTTGCGGGAACCCGCTCGGCGGTGCGCACTGTGCGGCTGAGCCAGGCGTGCAGGCCGAACAGCACGCCGGTGTAAAGCAGATCGCCGGCCAGCGTGCGCCCAAAGAACGGAATGGCCTGCGTGTAGCAGAGCGCCAGCCCGGACCACGTATGCGAATACCAGCCCACCCAGGTGCCAAAATTGGAGATGAGGAAGAATTGCACACTACAGAGAAGGCACGCCGCACCGATGCGCAGCGGGCTCTCGGTCGATTGCAAGCGTCGGCCAATCCACACGCTGATCATGAAGCTGAGATAGACGAACGGCGTCGCGATGGAATAGCTGCCTTCGGGCCGCAGCGGGTCGGTCACCGCCATCAGCAAGAGCGGCACCGCGAAGGCCTGCCAACCGCGCAAACGGGCCCCCGCGTACAGGCTCATGCCGCCCACCGGAGCGAAATTCGGCGGATGCGGCAACAGACGCAGGATCGCTCCTGCTACAGTCAGGCTCAGCGCCAAAGGCCGAATATTGTTTTCGCGATCGTTTCCTCGAGCCATGTGCTCTCCTTATTCAGATAGTGTACCGCCGCTGGGTTCGCCACCGCTAGCCGCGCGGTTGGGCTCCCACAGCGTCTCCGGTGCGCCGCTCTGATGACTGGCCCAGCGGCTCCACACAAAGAACGCGTCGCTGAGGCGGTTCAGATACTTCACGGCTTCGGCGGGGACCGGCTCCTCGCGCGCCAGCGCCGTGACGATGCGCTCGGCGCGGCGGCACACGGTCCGGCAAACATGCAACTCCGCATTGAGCCGCAAGCCGCCCGGCAGCACGAACGACCGCAAAGCCGGCAGTCCCTCGTTGGCTCGATCCATCTCCGCTTCCAACTGGGCGATTTCCGCATCGGTAATCCGCGCTTGCCGCGGATGCACATCATCGGGCAGCGTGGCCAGGATGGATCCCAGGTTGAACAACTCGTGCTGCACGCGCAGCAGGATGCCGCCCAGCACAGCAAGTTCCGGATGGGTTGGGTCGCCCGCGGCCGTATCGCGCGCCAGCCCCACGAACGAGTTCAACTCGTCCACCGTGCCGTACGCTTCGATGCGCCGGGAATCCTTGGGCACGCGCTGCCCGCCCGCCAGGCTGGTTTCACCCGCGTCGCCCTGTCGCGTGTAGACCCGGTTGATGGCCAGACGCGGCTGGTCGAACTTAAGCCCCATGCATGCAGGATACACCGTGCGTGGCCCTCCCTGTTATGATGAGATCAATTCCGGGTACACCGTGACCATTGACGAACGCCTCGAAAAGCTCACCGAACGCCACGAAGCGCTGACGCAAGCGGTGGATTTGCTGGCTGCCATGTACCAGGAAAACGAGCGGCGCCTGACGCAGGTGCTGGATGCCATCAACCGGCTGGCGAATATCGCAGAAGCGCACGACGTCCGGCTTGACGATCACGAACATCCTCCGGACGATCCGTCCAACGCCGCATAAGGCGATCGCCAGACCGCCGCGCCGGTTTGAGGACCAGATGTGGCTTGCGACCCCCACGGCTGTAATGTTTCAGTTTGAAGAGGCGTAGCCTAATCGAGCGGCAGCGAGGAGCAGGCGCCTGGTGCTCAAGTAGGCTAAGTGGGCGTTATTTTCGACAATCCCCTGAGACATAACCCTGAAACGCTCTCGGAACGTCAGTGGTTCCGCGGCGCATTGCGCCAACATCGTAGACGTCTTCTCAACCTCGGCGAAGTAGGTTCGCATGGCCGTGACGCAGTTTGCATGCATCTCCATATATTCTGCGCGGTTCATTCGATGCCGTATTCCTTCGACAGAGCGATTATACCATGGCAGGCGTCGTTTGCCCCGGACTACGGGCAAGATAGTGGTTCAGTTTGACGCGTGGTAGCCGATCCGGGCCGCTTCGAAAAGTTGCCGGCGGATCTCGATGTAACTGTTGTGGGCATTGTTTTCGCGGACGCGCTGCTCTGTTATTTCCGAGCGAGCCTGCATGGACATGGGCTCGGGAAGGCACTGGCCGAACAACTCGCACATCCGGTCGGCCTCATGCACATAGTGCTTGAGCGTTTCCCAGCACTTCGCGTGCAATTCTTTAAACTGCTTGGGGTCCATTTTTCCTCCTTTTGAGTGTCTGCTCGCGAATTGAGTGTCTCTGGCGAACCGGTATTACTTGCGTGGGTCAAAACGATCCGAACCTTGATCGAGCACTTTTGTGTGCAGAACGTCAGTCACTCCGCCGAGCAGGGCGACCGGCAGGAATGGCTTTTGGATGAAGTGCCAGCCGTGGTTCAGAACGAGCATAGCGCCATCGGCGTAACCGGACATAAGCATCACCCGCATTTCTGGCCGCCGTTGCTTCAACACGTCGGCCAAGTCCGGCCCGCACATGTCTGGCATCATGACGTCTGAAAGTAGTAGATGGATGGTTCGTGAGAAATCGGCTTCGACGCGTATTGCTTTCTTGGCAGAACTGGCAACCAGCACTTCAAAGCCGCCCCCCTCAAGAATAATCTGAACCAGCCTGAGGATGGCTGCATCGTCTTCGACAACGAGAATGGTTTCCGCGACCTTTCCCTCGAGCACCAAAGCCATGGAATCGATCCGCTACCTTTCTCGTTGTTCCGATTGTCTGACGGTGCGATCTCACTGCGACAATTAGGTTGGTTGCACGAGTTGGGCCATTCGTCCCGGGTTCTCCGGCGCCCGCAACTGCAGGGCGCTTTGGAACATCCAGTTGCTTCAACGAATCCGGATAGGTGCCCAAGCAGAGGGGCATCAACCTTTTTGTTTTGCCATGGAACCATCCCCGTATTTTACTGGCGGTAAGCCCTGCGTTTGCGGCGGCAACGGAGAAGTAATCTCTCCGCTGTGACCAGGCTGCCGTGCCAGGTAGTTCCCGCCAGGGTCGAAGAGAGCGTCCGGTCCGAAGCCGCCGCGCAAGAGCTTGAGTGCGCCCGCGTCAAGGTCGCCGGCCAAGCCGACCCGCATCCCCGATCACCGGCAACTTTGGCCTTCCTGTGTGCAGGTTCTGCACTCGAATGCAGGGAACGACGTTCGCGAGGCCAAAAGAGTTCTTGAACGCCATTCGGGATCTCTTTCCGAGTGCACCTAACTATGGCCTTATTCAACATCCACGGAAATACCCGCAGCGCCGGCATGGGAATGAAGGTTGCGTTGTAACTTCTGTAGCGAGCCACCAAATACTCGAACGCCGGCGACGACACAAACGGGCCAATCTGCGCCGCGGTCAGCCGTTCGCTTTGCCCGCCACCAGCATGGATTGCAATATCTGATCTGAAAGATTCTTGGCCACTCCGGGAGAATGCGCCAGAAACAGCGTGTTGGTTTTGTCGCTCTCGCCGATGGACTTCAGCGTGTCCAAGTTTGGGTGACCATCACCAACTGCATGACTTCTTTCGCGGACGCGCCGTCGACGACTTTCTGAAATTGTTCTATCGAAACCTGGAGACCCTCGATGATGGCCTTCCTCTGGTTCGCGATTCCCCGACCTTGCAGGGCCTTGCTCTCCGCTTCTGCCTCTGCTTTTTTTGCGACCAGGACCTTCTCGGCCTCGCCCCTTGCGTTTGCGGCGACCTGTTCGCGTTGCGCGGCATTGATATCGTTCATGGCCGACTTCACCTTGGCATCCGAAACAATGTCGGTCACCAGCACATTGACAATTTCATATCCGAATCCGGACATATCCGCATCCAGCTCCTGCTTCACCGCCGCCGCAATACTGGACTGACTGGCGAAAACCTCATCCAGCGTCATTCCGGGGACGTGCCCGAGGATCACTTGCTCCACATAGGATTGGATTTGCGCGCTCGGATCGGCCAGCTTGTAGTAAGCATCATAGACTTTCTCCGGTCGAACCCGGTTCTGGACGGAGATAGGAATCGTAACAAACACGTTGTCTTTGGTCTTGGTTTCCATTGTCAGAGTGATCTGATTCACACGCAGACTCACCATACCCGCCACGGAATCGAAAAACGGGCCGTTTCCAGTTCAATCCCGGCTCGGCGACGCGAAGGGACTTGCCAAGTCTCGTAATCACTGCAACCTGGGCCGTGTTTACCGTGAAAAAGCTGGTGAAGATCAGGTAGAGAGCGACCAATGCCACGATCCCCGCCAGAATCAAGTCCAACTGCTCCATTTCTCTTCCTCCTTCACCACCGCCGACTGGTTTAGGATAGCGAAAAACGCGATCGTGCGCCACCGCGCCGCGCGCCAGGCGTAAGAAAGGCGCCGACGGCGGCTGGAGTGCGCCGGCGGCGCGGAACGAGTGCGTGCCAGCCTTGATTCGAAATCCGTGAGCCGAGAGGCAGTCTTGTCACATTTTGTCCGCCGAGCGCAGAAGCCAGCACGATCAGAGTGCCGGTTGGGAGATGGATGAGATTCTGTTGCTCGCTCCTGAACAAGGCGACGACTTAAGCGACGGCGCCTGCGGGCCGCCGCCTTGCTCATTTCCTCCGGCTTTGTCTTGATAGCCTCCGCTGGAGGCGGATTTTTGGGGATTTGCATATGGGCGCTCGGGCCAGACAGCGGAGAGCATAAGGCCGACCACAATCCCTAATGAGACTTCGAAGAACCGGTGCGTCGCGATTAACAAGGCGGTGGTAGACCGCGGCACAAGAATTACAATCGCCAGTGTAATGCTCGCACACCGGTAAGCACTTCTCTCAATGCGTAAAGCAGCACAAAGTATTCCAATGAAGAACACGGCTATGCAGAACGCCAAGAGACTTCCACGGAACCAAGTAGCCGCCGCTGCCCCAACCGCAGCACCGATCCCCGTTCCCGCGAAGCGGAAATCGGCAGCGCGGCGCCGAGCGTCGACTGCATGACACTCAGCGTCGAGATCGTAGCCCAGTAAGCCTCCGGCAAGCGAAACAAACGAGCGACCGTGTAAGACACAATAGCGGCCACCGCGGTTCGCGCCGCGTGCGCCAGAGAGGAGGAGTTCTCCCTGGCGACGATCAAACCGCTAAGTTGTCCGATCTGCATGTGAGCTGCCGGCGGATCGGAACTATTATATCCTAGAAATGTTGTTTTGCCACTCTCGAAATTAGGCACATTTGAGGACATGCAGGGGGCGCATCGCCACCTGCAATGCTACATATGCTACACAGCGTCCGCGTATCGACCGACGCCACTCGAAATGCCGGCCCGGACAGCGCCGCCGGGATCGCGCCGATCAATGTTTAGGCAAGGTCCACTTCATCCCCGCCACGAAGTTCAGCTTCGGCGCAGGATATCCCAAGACCTCTTCGTAGGATTGGTTCAGCGCGTTGCGCAGGTTCCCATAGACGGTCAGTCCCGCGCCCAGGCGGATGTTCAGGTTGACACCCATGTCGAAAAAACCGCGGCTGGGGTAGATGCCTGCCGACGCGCCATAGGTGGGGTCCACGTCCAGGTCGGAGCCGCGAAAGTAACCAGTTACATTCGCCGAAACCCGCCCATGGCTGAAAGTGGAGACGAACGAACCGGAATTGGCGGGGCGCCGGATCAGCTCCTGGCCCACGGAAAAGGGGATCGGCGCAAGGCCCGTGGAACCGTTCAGCGATAGGACCTCCGAATCCAGGTAAGTGTAAAATGCCGCCACCGACATCCAACGCGCCGGGCGATAACGCGCCGAAAATTCCGCACCCTGCGCCCGCGCGTTCGACAGGTTGTCGGTTTGATAGGCGCTGAGCACCGCCAGGTTACCGCCCAGTGAGACGATCAGATCGTAGAACCGGTTGTAGAAGTAAGTCGCGTCCAGCGACAGCTTGCCGCTCAAGGCGCGCTGCTCCACACCGCAGTCGAAGGTGGCCGTGCGCTCCGGCTTCAGTGCCGGATTGTCGGTGAACGCGAGTTCCAGCCCCGCTGGGGGCCGGATCCCCGTACCGAACGAACTGTGCAACCGCGTGCCGCGCAACACATAGGTGGCTGCCAGTTTGGGGTTGATCTTGGTCACGGTGTTGGCGGGGAATGGCGGCCGTTCGTCGGCGAGATCCTCCGGGATGAATGGCGTGTCGATGATCTCGCCCCGCACGCCGGCATTGAAGAAGAAGCGGCTGCCAATCTGAAAACGATTCTCCCAATAGATGCCCGCGTCGTCGCGCTTTATGGGGAATGAATTGTTGTTATCGTCGGCAATGTAAGTGTTCTTCACTTCCTCGCGCGCCAGGCTGACGCCGAAGGCCGCAGTGTACCAGGGCGCGATGCTAATGACGCTGCGCGTCTCGAACTGACCGCGCAAATCCTTCTCGTAGCTGAATCCGTAAGGACTGGTGTAGCCGCTATTCTCCAGGAAGAAACTCGCGAACGTCTCCTGGCGGAATCGCGGCGAGAAATCGATCTGGTGATGCAGGTAGTAGTCGGAAAAGTCGTTCTTGTCGCGGCTGATGGTGTCGATCCCCGTGAAATCGTTCCCTGGATCCGAACCATAAGGGCCGGGGTCTCCCACGTCGTTCGCATTGTAGTCGCCGCCGAAGGACAGGCTTTGCCCACCGAACGAGCGCGTGACGTGCAACGCCACGTTGTCATTGCGGTAATCGCTGTTGGTTACCGGACCGTTGTCTCCAAGCTGCGAAGCGAATGCGGCTATGCCAAAGCCCGCCACAGTGCCCGAGGCGCCGATGGCGAAACGGTGCTCCCCATAAGTGCCCCCTTCGGCAAGCACGTCGATTTCCGGCGCATCGGACGCCGCACGCGTCACGAAATTTACCACTCCGCTATTGGCATAAGCCCCATAGACCGAAGATTGCGCCCCTTCGATTACCTCCACGCGCTCCAGCCAATCGGTCGGAATAAAGGAGAAGTCGAAGCCGCCGCCAACGGCGTTCACGGGAACGCCATCGATCTGCACCAGAGTAAAATTGGAATCGCCGCCGCGGATGAACATGTCGGCCACACCGCCGGGGCTGCCGCTCTGGCCGATGGTGATCCCAGGCAAGTAGCGCAACAGATCCACCGCCAGCCCTTCGTTGCGTTCCGCGATTTCCTCGCGCGGTATGATGGTGATGCTGCTGCCCTGCTCGCTCAGCGGCGCGTCGATCGCGGAGCCGGCCACGCGCACCGAATCCACTTGCGGGGCGATATTCAAACGCACGATCAGCGGCTCAAGGGCGGACGTGCCGGCCAGCGGGATGTTCTTCGTCTCGAAACCGGGCGCGGTGATGGCGAGATGCATGCCACCGGTATCGGCAAGTTTCAGCGTGAAACCGCCGGCCTGGTCCGTGGTGGTTTGCCGAGCTACTCCCAACCGGTTGACAGCGGAAACCTGTGCGCCCGCGATGGCGGCGCCGGACGGGTCCAGCACAATTCCGTTAATGGTGAATGACGTTGCGGTGGCCGCGGGCAATAGCCCGAGCCATAAGACAAGAAAGCGCATTGTAGGCTCCTCCCTCGAGAGCCGCAATTACGGAGTCTTGCCGGTCGGTCTCCTGACTTGCGCTTCCACGAACCGGTCAGCCTTCCCATCCGTTCGGGACAGTGGCTCATGTTCGACCGGTCCTCCACGCTTACAGTGGCGGGGCCGTGCTGGATTTGCACCAGCTTCCCAATAAAACACCGGCAGTCTTCGAAACAGATTCAACGTAACCGCAAGTGGGGAGAAATGTCAATCGCAATTACAGCGCCATCAACTGGCGCAGGCCGCCGCGCATTTGCTCTTGGTCGGTTGCGCTCAAACGACCGGTGCGTTTTTGAATCAGGCGGTTGTCGATCGTAAACAGCTTCATGCGCACGATGCAATCCTCGGGCAGCCCCGCCTCAATATTTTGGATACTGAAATCGCCCGGCCAACTGGAGTGCTTCGCCGTCGTAATCTGGGCCATCAATGAATGGCCGGAGCCGTCGTTGAATGCTCGCAAACTGAGCACCAGGGCGGGCCGCCGTTTACTCGCCGGAGAATCGGTGAAAGGGAAGGGGACCACCACTACGTCCCAAGTGTCACAGGTCATCGAAGGCCTCATCGTCCTCGGGGGAGTTCCACTCGTCGGCTAATGTGGCGGAAAGAGCGCGGTGCCACCCGGCGTCAAACGGTTCCATCTTTCGGACCATTACCTGCCCGTTCTCCTGGAACTCGTAGCCGATCACGTCGCCAGCATGCACATGCAAACGCTCCCGGACTTCTTTCGGAATAGTGACCTGCCCCTTCGTGGTAACCTTACTTGCCTGCATCCTTACTGCTGCTCCCGGCATCTTTACCCCCTTACAGTAATCTGTCCTGAATTGAGCATACCATTACTTCTCCGACTTTGTAAAGTAGTTCGTTCAATTCTTAGAAAATTAGTTGACAGCTCATACGCTTCCGATGTACAACTGGATTAGAGTAATTCTTAATTCTTTAAGAGAATCGCCCATGGCACGGAAACAGTCGCCGACACTCACCGAAGCCGAACTGCCCATCATGGAAATCCTTTGGCAAAAGGGTTGTGCGGTGGTAACCGACGTAGTCGGCTCGATGTCCAATTCGGCCGTAGCTTACAACACAGTTCTCACGACGCTCCGCATCCTCGAACGAAAGGGGTATGTTCGGCATACCAAAGAAGGCCGCGCGTTCGTCTATCATCCTGTGGTGCAACGTGGCGAGGCCAACCGCAAGGCGGTGCGCAATCTAGTGAAACGATTCTTCCAGGATTCGCCTGAGCTGCTCATTCTAAACGTTTTGGAAGACGAGCGGTTGGACGAGATCGAACTCGCCAGACTGAAACGCATGATTTCGGGTGAGGCAGGGGGCACACAGTGAACTGGCTTGAATTGGCAAATGTAGCGGCGGCCGTAGCGGTTTCGACCGCGCTCAACAGCCTCTGGCTGGGATTTGTGCTGGCCGCTCTGGCCGCGGGTCTGATCCGCCTCCTGCCGCGCTCCAATGCCACCACTCGTTACGCGATCTGGTTCACCGCGCTCATGTTGGCCATAGCGATGCCAGCGATGCTCCTGATTCCCCGGCCTGCGCCGGAGGCAGCCACATTTGCCCCAGCGTTGCCTGCCGCGCCATTGGTCATTCCGGTAACGGCGCAATGGCCGGTCTACGCAGTGGTGGTTTGGCTGGCAATCGCCGCGATTCTACTGGCGCGCATCGCCTGGAGCTTTGTCCACATCCACGGTCTGAAGCGCCGGGCTACCCTGCTGGGCCAGCGCGGCAAGATCCGTGTGCTCGCGTCGACTGAAGCCCGGGTGCCCATGGCCGCCGGTTTCGTGCGACGGGCCATTGTCTTCCCGCAATCCCTGGTCGACGCGCTCACTACCGAGGAATTCGAGCAGGTGCTCTGTCACGAAATGGCCCATCTGCGCCGCTGGGACGATTGGACGCAACTCGCACAGGCCGTCGCGCAAGCCATGCTCTTCTTCAATCCGGCCATCTATTCGATCGGACGCCGTCTGAAGATCGAGCGCGAAATGGCCTGCGACGATTGGGTGGTTTCGACCACCGGCGAGGCCCGCCCGTACGCCGCCTGCCTCACGCATCTGCATGAGTTGACCCGCCGCGCCCCGGCCCCGCAACTGGCGCCCGGCGCGATCACCAGAATGCGGTGGCAGCTCGGGGCCCGCGTGGAAGCGCTGCTGCAGACGGATCGCAACTGCACGCCGCGTTTCTCGCGTTCCGGCTGGATGGCGGCATGCGCCTTGGTGAGCGCGGCCCTGATCGTGGCCACTCGGACGGCACCGCCAGTCGGCGTGCAGGGCATTCCGTTGGCCACCATGGCGATAGCGCACTTGAAAGCACCCGCGGCGCCCGCCATATCGTTCGCGCCTAAGAAATTTGTTCCGCCCCGGCCGCGTCTGCTCGCCAGCCGCATGCCTAAACTCGAACTGCCTGCCCCGCCTGCCCTGACGGATACGCCCGTCGTACTGGTGCGGGCATGGCAGGTGGAAGTGTCGCCAAGTTACTTCGTCATCGCGGTGGTGTTCTTCGAACCGCCGCCACCTACAGCGTTGCACGGTATTTAAGCAATAGATTCTTTCGAAACAAAGGACAACAACATGAAGCTAAACAGAAGCCACGTGACCCTTGCGCTCCTACTCGGCTGCGCGGGGTTATTAACCGCAAACCTGGTGAGCCACACCGGGATTGCACGCGCGGCCGGCGCAACACCCACCGCGCTGACCATTCCCAGTCCGGTTCAACTATCCAACTCGTTCACCAAGATCGCCAAGGAATCCGAGCCTTCCGTCGTGCAGATCGTCAGCACGATTCAGGAAAAGCGGGCGAACACCCAGTTTTTCTTCAACGGACAGCCGTCCAACGGTGAGAATCCGTTTGGCGACATGAATCCGTTCGGCAACATGACGCCGAACATGCCCCGGCAGCCGCGCCGCGCACAAGGCCTCGGTTCCGGCTTTGTGGTGGACCACAACGGCTACATCCTGACCAACAACCACGTCGTCGAGAACGCCATCCGCATTCAAGTGACGCTGCCCGGCGACAAGACGCAGTACACCGCCAAGCTGATCGGCACCGACCCCGAGCTGGATCTCGCAGTCCTGAAGATCGACGCCGGCAAGCAGCTCGCGCCGATCCACATCGGCAACTCCGACGCCATTGAAGTCGGCGACTGGGCGGTGGCCATCGGCTCTCCCTTCGGACTCGACCAGACCATGACCGCTGGCATCATCAGCGCTAAGGGCCGGGACCTCGGCGAGCGCGACCATCAACTACAGCGCTTCCTCCAGACCGACGCCGCCATCAACCGCGGCAATAGCGGAGGCCCGCTGCTCAATATCAATGGCGAAGTGATCGGCATCAACACCATGATCGTCAGCGGCAGCGGCAATTTCGAGGGCATCGGCTTCGCGCTGCCCATCAACCTGGCGGTAAATTCGTATAACCAGATTATCAAGAGCGGCAAAGTCTCCCGCGGCGCTATCGGCATTCAGTTCGCCCGCGAGGAGAATGGCTCGCTGTTAAAGGCTTACGGCGCATCCAGCGGCGTATTCGTACAGTCGGTGACCGCCGGCGGACCAGCCGCCAAAGCGGGCATGCTGGCGTCCGATATCATCGTCGGGATCAACGGCCAAACCGTCAAGGACGGCGACCAGCTCGTCCAGACCATTTCGGCGGCGCAGCCCGGCAATACTGTCGAAATGAAGGTCTTACGCGACGGGAAGCCGGTGGAAGTATCCGTTAAGATTGGCGACCGCGCCGAGATCGTAGCCGAGAACGGCGGTTCCGGCAAGGAATCTGCCGAAGGCCAGGAGGGCGAAACCACACATGCGCGCCTGGGTGTCAACGTCCAAACCCTGACTGACTCCGACCGCGAGCAAATGGACCTGAAGGCTGGCGGCGTGGTGATCGCCAGCGTGGAACCAGGTTCCTTCGCGGAAGACATCGGCCTGCAGAAGGGCGATGTGCTGGTGGAGATCAACCGCCACCACGTAGCCTCGGGCGCCGACGTGCGCAACATCATGCAATCGGCCAAGCCGGGCGATGCTATGGCGTTCAAGCTGATGCGGAATGCCGGTGGGAATTGGAGTTCCGTGTTTGCCGCCGGCACTTTGCAGGCGCAGTAAAGTGGGGGGGCAGGCTTCGGACCGCTGAAGCCTGCCCTGCAGTTCGCCGCGCTTGACACAAGCCGCCCCCGCCTTTAGCCTTGGAAGCATGGAAGAAGTCCATGACAATTGAGCTGAAACCCGAACAGGAACATCGCATAGCGGACGCTTTGCGCTCCGGCGTCTATCACAGTGAGGAAGATGTCATTAACTGTGCGCTCGAGGTGCTACACGAGCAGGACGAGTGGCTTATCGCGAACCGGCAAGCCATTAATGCGAAGATTCGCGGAGGCATCGAGGAGTTGGAACGCGGCGAGGGTATCCCCGAGGATGAGTTGGACGCCTACTTGGAGCGGTTGAAAGCCCAGCCGGAATGAAGCGCCGGTATATTCTTGCGCCTGAAGCCGCCCGCGATTTGGTTCAAATCTGGCGTTACCTGAAGAAGGAAAGCAGTCGGGAAACCGCCGACCGGGTGGAGTCCGTTATTCGAGGCAAGATTGTGTACCTGGCGGAATTTCCTCATGCTGCCGGCCACTGGCGGCCCGACTTAACCTCCGTGAAAGTGCGGTTTTTCCCAGTGTATTCGTACCTGATTGTCTATCGGCCCGAAACGAAGCCCCTGCAAGTTGTCGCCATCCTGCACGGCCACCGCAACGTCGCAGAGCTTCTGACGAAGCGTCTCTGAACGCAACCAACTACCGCCGGACCGCCAGCCCCGGCGCCACCCCCTCCACCAACTCCCCGCCCTTGACCACCAAAGTCCCGTTCACCAGCACATACTGAATCCCCTCCGAATACTGCGCCGGATTCTCAAACGTCGCCCGATCGATAACCCCCGCGGGATCGAAGACCGCGATATCCGCGTCCGCGTCCACCGCGATGCGCCCCTTGCTCCTTATGCCCAGCCGATCGGCCGGCATCACCGTCATCTTGCGCACCGCGTCCATCAGCGTGAGCGCATGTTGCTCGCGCACATAGCGGCCCAGCACGCGCGCGTACGTTCCCGCCGCCCGCGGATGCCCCTTGCCATGATCCAGAATGCCGTCGCTGGCAATCATGGTCAGCGGATCGGCGATAGCCAGCCGCACCACCTCCTCCGGAATCGAATGGATGGCCACCATGCCGCCCTGCTGGCGGTAGCGCGCGAAAGACTCGGCGGTGAGCCGCTCGCCAGTCAGCGCCCATTGCAAATCGCCGAAGCCGATGCCGCCCTGTTTCGCCTGCCAACCTTCATCGAAAACCGCCGAGCTGATGTCGGTCATGCCCGCCGTGTACGGATACATTTCCGTGGTCACGTCCAAACCGCTGCGCCGCGCGCCACGGATCATTTCCAGGCACAGCGCCGTTTCGCGCAAGCCCATGCTGGTGATGTGTACCACGTGCAGAGACGCGCCGGTGGCGACCGCATCGGCGATCACTTCCTGTAGCGCATCGATCACGCCCGGCTCCACAGGCCCTCCGTTCCGGATGTGAACGTAGACCGCCGTCTTGCGCTGCCCTGCGAGGCCAAACAGTTCCAAGATCTCCGCGCGGGTTGCCAGGGGCACATAAGCGATGCCCATGCCGATGCCCAACGCGCCGTCATCCAAGCCGCGGCGCACCAGGTCGTAAGTCTGGCGGATTTCCGCGGGCGTGGCGGCGCGTTTCGCGGCATCCCGCGGCAGCAGCTTGCCGCTATCGTGCATCACATACATGCGCGCGGGGATGTGCCCCGCCGTGGCGCCGAAGTTGACCAGCGCCTGGCCTTCGCGCGCGCGATACCATTGCGGGACCGGTGAAACACCTACCTCCAATTCGAGCGCGGTGGTCACGCCGTCCCTGGCTTTGAAGCGGTAGTTCTCGGGCGTCTGTCCGTGCGAGTGCAGGTCGATGAAACCCGGCGCGACTACTAATCCGGAGGCGTCCACGACCGTGCGGCCCGTCAGGGGCGTTTCGGAAATCGCGCCGATCTTCGCGCCGCGAATTCCCACGTATCGCACGGCATCCAGGCCGGAAGCCGGGTCCAGTACGCGGCCGTGCTCCAGGACAATATCGTATTCCTGTCCTCGGGCGGCGGTAGCGAGCAACATTAAAAACAAAATCGGGATGGCGGTGCGCATGATCCCTCTATAGTACTTCGCGTTTATAATGGAGTCTCACAACGGAAAAATCAATGTCCAAAACTACAGACGCATTTGTCGAACAAAATCACGGCCGGCTCCTCGAAGAGCTGAAGGAGTTCCTGCGCATTCCCAGCATCAGCACGCTGCCCGAGCACCGCGGCGATATCGAGCGCGCCGCGCAATTCGTGGCCGACAGCCTGCGCCACGTGGGCATGGAGAATGTCGAGATCATCCCCACCGCCAAGCATCCGCTGGTCTATGCAGATTGGATGCACGCGCCCGGCAAGCCCACCGTGTTGTGCTACGGCCACTACGACGTGCAGCCGGCCGATCCGCTGGGTGAATGGCTCAGCCCGCCCTTCGAGCCGGAAGTGCGCGACGGCAATATTTACGGACGCGGTACGGCGGACGATAAAGGCCAGATGTACATGCACGTGAAAGCCATCGAGGCGCTGCGCGCCGTAGACGGCACGCTGCCCATCAACGTGAAGTTTCTGGTGGAAGGCGAGGAGGAGGTGGGCGGCGAATCCATTGCCAAATACGTGGCTGAAAATCCCGAGAAGCTGAAGGCGGATGTCGCGCTGGTTTCCGATACCGAGCTTTTCGCCGAGGGCATTCCGACGCTGTGCATCGGCCTGCGCGGATTGGTCTATATGGAGGTGGAATCCACTGGGCCCGCGCGCGATCTGCACTCCGGATTATATGGAGGCGCCGCGCCGAATCCCATCTTCGGGCTGGTGGAGTTGCTTTCCAAGGTGAAGAACGCCAACGGCGTGATCCAGGTGCCAGGCATCTACGACGATGTGGAGGCGCCCGCACCCGCCGAAAAGCGAAGCTGGAAAAAGCTGCCGTTCAGCGAAGAAGAGTTCCGGCTGAAAGAAGTTGGATCGAGCGAACTGACTGGCGAGCGCAAGCCCTCCGTGCTGGAGCGCGTATGGGCGCGGCCCACCTTCGAAGTACACGGCATTGCAGGCGGATTCACTGCCGCGGGCGCCAAGACCGTAATCCCCGCCAAGGCCACCGCGAAGGTGAGCATCCGCCTGGTGCCCAAGCAGGATCCCGACAAGGTGATCGCAGCCTTCCGCGAGTTCGTGCAGAAGAACACGCCCAAGGGAATCCATTTTGATGTGCGCATTTTGAGCGCCGGCCCCGGGCTTTCAGTGAATCCGGATCATCCCGCCATCAAGGTGGCTGCCAAAGCGTTCAGCGACATTCTGGGGAAGAAGACCGTCTTCATCCGCTCGGGCGGATCGATTCCGATTGTGGGCGACTTCGCCACTCACCTGGGCATCCCCACGGTGCTGATGGGCTTTGGGCTGCCGGACGACGGCCTGCATTCGCCCAACGAGAAGTATCATCTGGAGAATTATTACAAGGGCATCATGACGATCGCGCACTTTTTCGAGAAGTATGGGGCGGCTGCGCAACCGGCTGTGTAGGTGAATCTGCCGTGCAGCCCCCAAACGACCCTTGGTAAGATTAAAGGACGGAGATCCGGAAATGACCATCATTCTGAGTCCTGAACTGGAGAAACTTGTTCAGGAGCGGGTCCAGCGTGGCGAGTACGATAGCCCGGACGCTCTTGTCGGTGCGGCCGTACAGTGCCTCATTGAAGACGACAGAGAGGAAGGCTCTCATCGAGACGAGCTTCGGGCTCAGATTGAAGCCGCCGAAGCGGAAATCGACCGGGGCGAGTATGTGGAGTACGACGCTGACACCATCCACGAGCTTGCCAAAGACGTTCACGAACGCGGGCTTAAGAGGCTGGCTGCTCAGCGTGAGAAGCCCGGCGCGCGCGGATGAAGCTTCGCGTTGCCCGCAGCGCCGTCAGGGACCTCGACGCGATTTGGGCTCACATTGGTGCTGAGAATAGCATCGACACTTGCAGAGCGGTTGGTAACTTCTATCACCAGCAGATTCTGGTTCCTTGCCAGGAATCCGAGTGCCGGCCGGAGCCGGCCTGAACTTCGGGAAGGCTTGCGAAGTTTTCCCGTGGGCAGCTATCGCATTTACTACCACCCAGAACAGCGGGGGATCGTCCACGTCCTTCGCGTCCGGCACGCCGCCCAAGATGAAAAGAAACTCTTCAGGTAAGCCCGCGTAATTGCCGCGGAATTGTCACACGATGAAGAGATGGTCACTCTGGGCACATTGCGTCGGAGCGACGGGAAGAGAGCATCCTCCTCGCAAAGCGTCAGCCAGACATGGGGCAAAGACCTATTGGGAACGTGCTATTAATCAACGCGCGCAAGGTTCGCATATCCGGGCGTATCCGGGCGTAAGAGCGTCCGATCGGCCACGCGCCTGTGACGTAAACGCGTCCCGCGCTCAACGTGCGAACGCAAACGTACCTGCCGCATTACCATTTGTAGTCAGGTGTATTACACGCATATAGCATTTGGTCCTTCATCGAGTAGATACGGCAGAGGCTCAATTCATGTTTGTCCTGTGACTTGTCACGATAACGAACGAGGATTCTGAATACGAGGTGCGAGGAATCGTCGAGAACTATCGAGGCTTTACCGCCAGCCGTCCATTCCTGGAATTATCAGGAATTATCGGCACTCAATGTCAGGTAGTCTAGACGCTTCGGCGCGGATTGTGCTATGGGCCGGATTGGGTCATAATTAGATGCCATGGCGTCGTAATCCTTGCCTGACGACTCCCAGGCACACCAGCGGTAGATCGTGATATCCATTGCATCCGTATGGCCGCTATTCCGCAAATAACAGGCCATTGATGGTCTATCCTGAGCCGCCCCAGATCCTCAACGTCCGTAAAGTCCAGCGACGCGTCCTGCTCCAGAGATAGTTTTATTCGCTCGAGCTTGGCTTCAGAATCCAGGTAAAGAGCGGAACCAAGATAGCTAATGTGCTTACCATGAAAGACAGGGACGCAATGATTATGAGTAGGAAATCTTTGCTCTTCCTGAACACATAGCGCATGAACGCAATGCCTCCAGTGTGTCGCGGTCCATACTTTCGGCCAGTATACTCTCCCACGTCCGACTGGCACCCAACATGCAGCGCGCCCCGGTAGCCCCGGGCTGCTATTTTGGAAGGAGGGGATAGCACTTAATCGTAGAAAATCGTAGAACCCAACTGCCGAGCGACGGGCAGGGCGGGACCTATCAAATCGTTGTCGATTCCCTTAAGCCCTACGAAATCGCCCAGCGTTGGGTATTCGCTTCAAAAAATAACTTGATCCCAACTGAATCTCTGTCCAGGCGAGTTCATCGCTGCCGCCACACCCAACAGGGAAACGATACTTGCCCTTTTCCAGCTAAACCGTTTCAGATTGACCCCCTCCCTTGGCTACCATCCTGCCGCTCCCTTACGGTCGCGGCTCTGTAAGCGGGCCGTTATGCCGGGTAGCGCCCTTCGATATAGCCGCTCAACTGATCGATGGCGTGGGCCTGCGTCGAGATGATCGACCGCACTACATCGCCGATCGAGATGATGCCCAACAGGGCATCGCCCTCCATCACCGGCAAGTGCCGGATGCGGTGCGCGGTGATCACGCGCATGCAATCCTCTACCGATTGGCTGGGCGAAACGGTGAACACCGGGCTGGTCATGATCTCCTTCACCTGGATCTCGTGAGAGTGCTTGCCCTTCAGGATGACCTTGCGGGCGTAGTCCCGTTCGGAGACGATACCGGCCAATTTGCCAGCGGAAAGCACCAACAGCGCGCCCACGCTCTTGTCGGCCATCATGGCGACAGCTTCGTATACGGTAGCCTCCGGCGCCAGCGAAAAGATCTCCGATCCTTTATGCCGCAGCATTGAACGGACGGTTTCCATAGCGTATCCCCTTGTCCGATACTACTCCAAAAATCGCCCCAGGACTTCCAGGTACTCCGCCGCCCGACTGAAGGCCGGCGCGTGTCCGGCGCCGTGGAAAGTATACACCGGGGCTTGGGGGTAGGTGTCGCGCAGCGCTTTCCGGCGCTCCGCGTTGAAGATATCGTTATCGGACTCGATCACGAAGATTTTCCCGGGCCAGGCCGCCAGATCGTCCGGCTTAAAGCGGTACTGGAGATGATATTCGTACTGAATCCGCAGATTCGCCATGACGTCCGCCTTAGTCAGTTGGGTGGCGAATAACGCCTTCGCGTAGTTCCGCCAAAACGAACGCTCGTCCGCGGGCGCGCGCAGCAGCTTCATGATGCTCTTGGCAAGCAAAACGCGCAGCAGCGGCCAGGGGATTGACGACAGGATCGCATTGGCGATTTTCCGGCCGCGCACCAGGTACGCCAGCGGCACGCCGGTGTTCGAAAGAATCAGCCGCTCGATTCTGTCGGGATGCCGCCGGACCATGCACTGCGCGACGGCCCCGCCGAAGGAAGCTCCCAGCACCGAGGCGCGCGCGATGTTCTCCGCGGCGAGAATGGCGGCGATGCCATCCGCGAGATCGTCGAGCGACTGCACGCGCGGGTAGGCCGGGTAGACGACGCGGAACCGCGGCGCCAGCGCGGCGGCCAGATCGAAGCCCATGTCGTTGACCAGTTCGCCGCCGGGAAGCATCAAAAGCGCCCGCGTGCCCACTCCGCAGATCCTGTATTTCCATTGCACGCCGGAGACCGGCAGCGATTTATTGGGATAATCCGCGCGAAAGGCGCGCAACCTTTCTACCCGGTTCATGAACGACTATTGTAAGCGCGCTACTATTCGTCTGATGAATCGCGAAGCAGTGGACCCGGCCCTGGTCCCGAAGCGAACGCTTTACACCGGCGCCGTGATGCCCGCCATCGGCCTGGGCACTTTCGGGTCCGACCACGTGCCACCGGAAGAAATCGCCACAGCGGTCGCTGGCGCGGTCTTATCCGGATATCGCCACCTGGATTGCGCTTCGGTCTACGGCAACGAGGACCGCATCGGAATAGCGCTGCAGGCGCTCTTTGGCGAGGGAATCCGGCGCGCAGAGATGTGGATCGCTTCGAAGCTTTGGAACGACAGGCACGCGCCGGACGACGTGATCCCCGCGTGCCGCAGGTCCCTAACAGATTTGCGCCTGGATTGTCTCGACATGTATTTGGTCCACTGGCCGTTCCCGAATTTCCATCCGCCGGGATGCAGCGTGGAGTCGCGCAGTCCCCATGCCCGGCCTTATGTTCACGACGGTTTTATACGGACTTGGCGGCAAATGGAGCGGCTGGTGGATCTGGGGCTGGCGCGGCACATCGGCACATCGAACATGACCATTCCAAAGTTGACTCTGCTTCTGCGGGACGCCCGCATCAAACCCGCGGTGAACGAGATGGAGCTGCACCCGCACTTCCAACAGCCGGAGCTGTTCGATTTCGTGCGCCGCAACGGGATCGAGCCGATCGGCTACTGCCCTATCGGATCGCCCGGCCGGCCGCGACGCGACCGCGCTCCCGACGACACGGTGGACATCGAAGACCCCGTCATCGTGCGCATCGCCGAGCGGCTCGGCGTGCATCCCGCGGTGGTTTGCGTCAAGTGGGCGGTGCAGCGCGGCCAGACGCCGATCCCGCAATCGACCAAGCCCCGCAATTATCTGGCGAACCTGCGCGCCGCGATCGGCGACTTGATGACGGGCGAAGAGATGCAGGCGATCGCGCGCATCGACCGGAATTGCCGGCTGATCAAGGGGCAGGTGTTTCTATGGAAAGACAACCAGGGTTGGGAAGATCTCTGGGACCCGAAGGGAGAGATCGCAACATGATGAAAGGCGCGTATTTGCCGGGCGGCAGCAGCGTGGTCCTGCGGGAGCTTCCAGTACCGGAACCGGGCCACGGCGAGGTATTACTGCGCATGAAAGCTTCCACGATCTGCGGCTCCGACATCCGGTGCATCTATCATGAGCACCTGGGCAAGGGGCCGGAAGGTTACCAGGGAGTGGTGGCCGGGCACGAGCCTTCCGGCCAGATCGTGAAGACTGGGCCCGGCTGCCGGCGCTTCGCCGTGGGCGACCGGGTGATCGTCTATCACATTTCGGGCTGCGGGTTATGCAATGACTGCCGGCGCGGCTATATGATCTCCTGCACGAGCGAGCGGTACCGCCGCGCCTATGGGTGGCAGCGTGACGGCGGCATGGCCGACTATCTGCTGGCGGAGGAGAAGGACCTGATCTACCTTCCCGGAGAGCTGACTTACACGGACGGCGCGCAGGTGGCCTGCGGTTTCGGCACCGTGTACGAAGGCCTGCAGAAGATCGGCATCAGTGGCAACGACGCCGTTTTAATTACCGGCCTTGGCCCGGTAGGTCTGGCCACAGGCGCGCTTTGCCGCAAGCTGGGCGCACGGAAAATCATCGGCATCGATGCGACTGCGGAGCGAGTTACTCTGGCGCTTGACTTGGGCGTGTGCGACGAAGCGCTGACGGCGGGGCCGGACAACGTGGCGGAGGTCCGCAGACTCACAGGCGGTTGGGGAGTGGAGCGCGCCGTCGACTGTTCCGCAAATGACTCGGCGCGCGCCGCTGCCATCCGGGCCACGCGCAAGTGGGGCCGCATCGTGTTTCTGGGCGAGGGCGGGAGGGTCGATTTCAACCCCTCGCCGGACATCATTCACGACCAGAAGACTATCTTCGGCTCGTGGGTTACTTCGATCTGGCTGATGGAGGATCTGGTGGAGCGGCTGGTCCACTGGAAGCTGCATCCCGAGGATTTGGTGACGCACCGATTTTCGCTTGACGATGCGGGCGCGGCTTATAGCCTGATGGCTGGCGGTCGATGCGGGAAGGTGGCAGTTTGTTTTGACGAAGAGTTGCCGGAACGGTAGTAGATCGGCGCCGCTGTTCCGTATCCGGCATTATTCTTCGTATTCTGGCTTTACCGTTCAAATCCGGCATCTGACGATGAAGGCGATGCCGGCGTTTTCATGGGGTTACGGCCCAAGTGCGTCTCACCCGCAGATCCTTCCAGCCAGACTATAGGTCGTATTATGGCCTGAGCGCCCTCTTATGGCTTCTTCTGATTGGCGTCCTTACTCGGATGGCGTTGTTCCGGGCCAGCCTCGCCGTGGAACGCCGGTTGGAGATTAAACGTAGCCAATTAGAACTCGTTGCCGCAATGGAGCGGCGCCACGCGCTGGTTCGCCACCAATGTCAGGCGGTGAGCGCGGTAAACTCGAATGCGACCTGGGGCAAAAGCCGAACTGAAGCCCCTTGATGCGGCCACGGTGCGGTTTGAGTTCCGTTCCGCATCGGGGCATTCCGCTTCTGCCGCGGTCGAGCCTTACAGCGCATGGTTCCGCCGCGTCATTAATATGCTGCACGACGATTACAATATGACGGCGGCTGAGATGCTAGGGCTCATCGCCGACCGCGGCACTTCGGAATGAGAGTGGTTCAGCGACGAAACTACGATCACACTGCGAAGGCACGATTCCGATCCGCTTGGGGCGGCACAATGCGGCAGCGACCTGGTGATTCAGTCGAACGGATCCATCGGGTTGGGCGTGGCTGCCGGGGCGCTTGTGTTGATTGGAAGTCATTTCTGGACGATCCTGCGCAGGATTCTGCCGGTTCGTACGCGGCCGCTCAAAATGACTGGAGAGCGCCGCGTGGGGCAGGTGCTTAGGGAAGGACGGAATGTCCTGGTGCTACTGCCGGGCGCGTGAAGACTCGTTGACTTCTTGCGCGGCCTCAGGGTGCCCCCGTGAATAGCCCGCCCCACTGTGCCGCCACGGCCCGCTTGACGGGTGCTAAAATGAAGCCGTACAATTGATTCACGAGAAGGCTCTGTTCCGGGAGAGGTGCGTATGGTCTTAAAATGTAGTTTGTTGCCCTGTATTCCCCTCGGTTTGATGCTGGCCGGGTATGCGGTTTGCCAGGATCAGACACCGGCTCCAAAAGACGATCAGAAGGCGGATGCCGCGCCGGCGCGCGAAACCATCGCCAAGCCTCTGACCGACAAACAGAAGCGCAAGCGCGACGAAAAGCTGCGCAAAGAGCTGGAAACCCCGTACCGGAAATGGTTGAACGAAGACGTGGTCTACATCATCACCGATGAGGAGAAGATCGCCTTCCACCGCTTGGCCACGGACGAAGAGCGCGAACAGTTCATCGAGCAGTTCTGGCTGCGGCGCGACCCCACCCCGGACACCGAAGAGAACGAGTTCAAGGAAGAGCACTACCGGCGCATCGCGTACTCCAACGACCATTACGCTTCGGGAATCCCCGGCTGGAAGACGGATCGTGGGCGCATTTACATTATTTACGGGCCGCCCGATGAAATCGAGTCGCATCCCTCCGGCGGCACCTACGAGCGGCCCATGGAAGAGGGCGGCGGTGAAACGTCCACCTATCCCTTCGAGCAATGGCGCTACCGCTACCTGGAAGGCATCGGCACTAACATCATCATCGAGTTCGTGGACCCTACCATGTCGGGCGAGTATCACATGACCATGGACCCGTCTGAAAAAGATGCCCTAACCTATGTTCCCGGCGCCGGCCTCACGCTGATGGAACAGATGGGCATGGCCACCAAGACGCAGCGTTTCCAGAACACCGACGGCACGCACCTGGGCCAGGCGTTCGGAGGCTCGTCGGAAAGCATGATGGAGTTCAGCCGGTTGGAGCAGTTCGCGAAACTGCAAAAGCCGCCGGCCGTCAAGTTCAAGGATCTGGAAGACGCCGTCACGAGCAAAATCACGTTCAACATCCTGCCGATGAAGGTGCGCGCCGATTTCTTCCCGCTGACCGAGGCTTCCGTTCTGACATATGTCACCCTGCAGTTCGACAACAAGGACATGCAGTTCCAGGCCAAGGATGGCGTCCAAAAGGCGTCGGTCAACATCTTTGGGCGCGTCACCACCATGACCCGGCGCATCGTGCAAACTTTCGAGGATACGGTCACCGTGGACTGCCCCAGCGAGATGCTGCAGGCCTACGCGGCGCGTTCCTCGATTTACCAGAAATCGATTCCGCTGCCGCCGGGCACGTATCGCCTCAATGTAGTGGTGAAGGACATCGTGGGCGGCAACATGAACAATTACGAGACTGCCTTGAACGTGCCGCACGTGGACAGCGAGAAGCTGATGTCCAGCACCATCGTACTGGCCGACCTGATCGAAAAAGTCCCCACGAAGAGCATTGGCACGGGCCAATTCGTGATCGGCACCAGCAAAGTGCGGCCGCGCATTACGGAGAGCTTCAAGCGCGACGAGAAGATGGGTATCTTCTTTAAACTATACAATTTCGGGCCGGACGAGAAGACTAACAAGCCCAGCGGGCAGATCGAGTACCAGGTGCTGAAGACCGGCAGCAACGAAAAAATCTTCGAGTTTACCGAAGACATCGCCAGCCTGCCCGGCGCTTCCGCTTCGCAGGTAACCGTGGAAAAGCTGCTGCCTTTGCAGAAACTGCAGCCGGGGCAATACACCCTGAAGCTGAAGATCACAGACCGGAACCGGAACCAGACCCTGACGCCCACGGCCCAGTTCACGGTAACGTAGGCGCGTAACAAAAGGTAGTATGCCCATGCTATGCTATCGGCATGCTAGCCGTCACCGGACGATGACTACGAGGACGCACATCTCGGTATCCAGCGTGGTAGTCGGGTTGGTGTGCCTAGCGGCTGCTGGCCCGGTTTCCGGCGCAGTGTCCGTCAGCCTGTCCGGAGCCATTGCGGGTTTGGTCACCAGTGGCGATGGCGTCCCGCAGATGGGCGCCATGGTCCTGTTGTTTAACCAACAGGATGGCCTTTGCCAGAAGGTATTCACCGACGAGAAAGGCAACTTCGCCTTTCCAGGCCTGCTTCCCGAGATTTATTCGATCCGCGTTACGCTGGCCAGCTTCGTGCCGGCCGTCAAGAACAACATTCTGGTCCAGCCCGGCATGCATAGCGGGCTCAATGTGAGCCTGGCGGCCCTGTTCAGTTCCATCCATCTGATCTACCCCACCCGGCATCCGGCCTTCATGAGCGACGACTGGAAATGGGTATTGCGCACCGCCAGCTCCACCCGGCCCGTGATGCGCATGCTGCCCGTGCCGAAAAGCACGCCGGACGCGGCGGACACGTCCGACGAGATCAAGCCGCATCGCACGGTCTTCTCCGATACGCGCGGCCTGCTGATGTTTTCGGCCGGCGACGGGACCCCCGTGGCGGGTTTCGGCAGCGACGCCGATATGGGCACGGCGTTCGCCTTGGCCACCTCGCTGTTTGGGAGCAACCAATTTCAATTTGCCGGAAACGTAGGGTCCGGCGCGCAGTCGGGCATCCCGTCGGCTGCCTTCCGGACTACATACAGCCGCACCGTGGGCTCCGACAGCCCGCAGGTGTCGGTCACCATGCGCGAATTGTTCCTGCCCGGCCAGATGGGTGTCGCTATCTTCGGCCCGGAAGGCGACGTTCCCATGCTGCGCAGCATCTCGGTAAATTTCGACGACCACGCCCGCATCGGCGATGCTCTCACCATGCAGTATGGGATGGCCCTCGATTCGGTCTCCTTCAACGATCATCTCAGTTACTTCAGCCCGTATGCCCGGTTCATCTATTCGCTGGGCAACGCCGGCGACATCGAATTTGCGTACACTTCCGGTAACGCCCGCCCGGACTTGGGAGCGCCCAGCGGTGCGGAAGATCCGCTGCAGCGCGAGATCGGCACGCTGGCGATGTTTCCCCTGGTGTCCTTGCGCGCCGCACGCGCGGACGTGCAGCGCGGCGAAGATGTCGAGGCCGGGTATTCCCGCATCATGGGCTCCCGCAAGTTCGCCGTCAGCGCTTATCATGAATCGGTCGACAATTTGGCTCTAACCATTGCGGCGCCGAATGGATTCCTGCCGGTTGGAGATATTCTGCCGGACTTCTTCTCGGGCACCGCGATGTTTAACGCCGGCAATTTTTCGAGCATGGGCTATATCGCGTCGGCCACGCAGAACGTGGGCGACAACCTGAGCGCCACCGTAATGTATGGGTCGACGGGGGCCCTGACGGCGGATCGCAACGATCCCGTGAGCGGCGATCCCGACGAACTGCGGGCCATGCTTCACTCCGGGCGGCAACAATCGATCACCATGCGGGTCGTTGCGGCCAGCCCGCACACCGGCACGCGCATCGTGGCCGGCTACCAGGTGGCCGACAGCCGCTTTAGCGTGCCGGAGCCCATATACGCAACCGGCAGCCTGCGTCCCCAGCCGGGACTGAATATCTATGTCCGCCAAGCCATCCCTATCCTCTCCGGCCTTCCTTGGCGCATGGAAGCCACTGTCGATCTCCGCAATCTCCTGCAACAAGGCTATCTGCCGCTCTCCACGGTGGATGGATCGCAGTTGGTGCTGATGGAGAACCCGCGTATGTTCCGGGGCGGCCTAAGCTTTATTTTCTAGTGAGACAATCGGATCAACCCCCATTTTCCCGGCGGGACCTGCTTCGCGGCGCAGCGGTCGGAACAGGCGCAGTGCTTCTCAGCCAAGCCGCCGCGGCGGCGCCGCAGAGCGACCGCAAGTCCGTCATCGGCATGCCCTTTGAGCCCCGCGAGAACGTCCGTATGGGGCTGATCGGATGCGGCGAACGCGGCTCCGACATGCTGAAGGAATACCTCGGCGTGGAAGGATTGACGGTCACCGCCGTGTGCGACGTGGTGAAGGATGCGGCGTTGAAGGCCCAGGCCGCAGTGGAACGCGCTGGCCAGCATCCGCCCGCGGTATACGCCAACGGCGAGCGCGATTTCGAAAACCTGCTGAAGCGCGACGACGTGGATTTCGCCTATATGGCCACGCCCTGGAAGTGGCATGTCCCCATGGCCCTGGCGGCCATGAACAGCGGCAAGCACGCCTTCGTGGAGGTGCCCGCTGCCGCCACCATCGAAGATTGTTGGAAGCTGGTGGATACCTCGGAGAAGACCCGCCGCCACTGCCTGATGATGGAGAACTGCTGCTACGGCTACAACGAGCTGATGGTGCTGAACATGATCCGCGCCGGCCTATTCGGCGATCTGCTCTACGGCGAGGGCGCTTACCTGCACGATCTGCGCCGACTGCTGTTCGAAGACCGCAGCGAAGGCCTGTGGCGCCGGTCCCCGCACACCCGCCGCAACGGGAATCTCTATCCCACGCACGGGCTGGGGCCGGTAGCCAATTATATGGGCATCAACCGCGGCGACCGCTTCGACTATCTGGTGTCGATGAGTTCTCCCGAGCGCGGCCTGGACGCCTGGCGCGCAGCGCACGTGCCCAAGGACAGCCCTAAGTGGAAGGAAAAGTATATCTGCGGCGACCTGAACACGTCGCTCATCAAGACGGCCAACGGCCTGGTGATCACACTGCAACACGATGTAGTGAATCCGCATCCTTACGACCGGACCAATCTGATCGCGGGCGTGAAGGGCATCTTCCGCGACTATCCTCCGCGCATCTACTTCGATGACCCGAATGCCGAGGCCTACACGCCGATCGACAAATACAAGGATGAGTACGAGCATCCGCTGTGGAAGCATGAGGGCGAGCTGGCGCGCAAGCTGGGCGGGCACGGCGGCATGGATTTCCTGATGGTTTACCGGCTGATCGAGTGTATGCACAAAGGCCTTGCGCCGGACCTGGATGTGTACGACGCGGCCGCCTGGAGCGCGCCGGGTCCGCTGAGCGAAGCTTCGGTGGCGCAGGGCAGCGCGCCGGTGAAGTTTCCGGATTTCACGCGCGGGAGATGGAAGGAAAAGCGCGGCTGGCTGGCATGAGGCCGCGTCGCTTGCCGACTGGCGAGGGGAATCCGCTACAAATATACATAGCCATGGTTGAGATCCAGCCCATCCGTGTCGAACTGGACCGCGAGGAGGACGGTCGCGTACCCGCCTCCGCACCGGACCTTCCAGGGGTGATGGCCTATGGCGTCAGGGAAGAAGAGGCAGTGCGAGCCGTGAAGTCGATAGCCCTTCAAGTACTGGCTGACATGATCGAGAGCGGCGAGGAAGTCTTCGAACCGCTCAAGGTCCTTCTTGCCGCGTGAGCGCCAGGCGCGCCACCAAGCCAGGCGGGTGCAACGTGCAGGCTGGTCCAACTTCACATTCTATTTTCACGACGGCGAAGAAGTCGGCCCGGTTGCACTCTCAAAGATCGGGAAGGACACGGGGCTTCGCCCCGAAGATCTCTAATCCTGGCCTCTCTACGGGCGAGCCTCGGCCAGGGGATGAAACCGCCGAACGCGGATTTCCCTCTCGCGCTTGCGGGTTTGCGCAATGTCGTATGAGGCTTGCATCCGCATGAGCGTGTCCATCTTTACGCCGAAAGCTTTCTCGATGCGCAGCGCCATGTCGCCGGACAGGTCGGCCTTGCCGTTCAGCAAACTGGAAAGGCAGGGCGGGAGACTCGAAGCGCCTTCGCGGCGTCCGTAACGGACAAGCCTGCCGGCTCAACGATCTCCGTCCGGATGAAATCGCCGGGGTGGGGTGGATTCTTCATGGCCATGGTTGGTTGCTCCGGTAATCTTTAGTGGTAAGCTTCCAAATTTACATCGCAGATTTCGCGCTCGGTGGTGTCAATGCGAAACGTCAAGCGGGGGTTGCGGGTGACGCTTAGGTAAATGTGCCTTTGCGGTCACCAGTCAGTGTGTGCACCTTCCATGCCGCAAGCGTTCGCAACTCCTCCGCGTCGCTCATATCGTCAAGGAAGCCGAATATTTTGCGCAGCTTGTCCACGGGATCGGGTGGTACGCCTTTCGCGCTGTCTTCCATGTAGAGCCGCTTCAGGCCGCTGTGGGCGAAGTTGCGTATTTTCAGCGTACTGTAGCCCGTAGCTTAACACTTGTCAAATCGAAATGAAAAGCGGGGGCCCGTGCTACTTCACCTCAACCGCCGGAATGTTGGCGTCCCGCACCTGTTTGTTGAACGCGGGCAGATCCCCCTCCATCAGCTTTTTCAGCTTCTCCAACTCGGCATTGGATTGCGTGGCAAGATCTTCGTAAACCATCTGCTCCTGCCGCGTTGGCGCGGTGTCGCTCTCCTCCACGGCGCCCTTGAGCGCCGCCAGCTTGTTGTTCAGCTTGATGGGGAAGTTCAGCGCATCTTCGCCGGCCTTCAGCTTGGTCTGGTAAAGTGCCTCCTCCACCTCGGCCAGTTTCTTGTCGAGAGCCTTGGCCGCGTCCTTGATGGTGTCTTCCTTCTCATAACGCGCGAGCTGCTGCTTCGCCTCGCGGATCTCGATCACCGCCTGGTTGACCGCGCTCAATTTGTCGCGAAGCTGCAGCGCCAGCGCGAGTTGCGCGGCGTAGTCTTCCGGCCGCGTCTTCACGCGCGGATCGGGCCGCACGGTGAACGTCTGCGTCTGGCTCTGGCCAGCCACCGTGAGCTTCGCGGTGTACTTGCCGGGCGCCGCAGTGGGGCCGTCCACGCTGCCCGCCCACATGATCAGGCCGGGAAACTTGGTGGCGTCTTCGTAGCGCAGATTCCAGACGAAACGGTTTAAACCGGCTTCGGCCGGCAATTTGTCCGCACCCCTGGGCGGCCTAAAGTCTTCTTCTTCGGGATCGCCAGGACCTTCGTCCTTCTTCTCCACATTCGAATACTTCTTCACCGGCTTGCCATCGGCGTCGAGGATTTCGAGGGTGATCTCTTCCGCTCCCTCACGGTCGCGGCTCGGTAACGGCGGCTTCGCGGCGAGCGAATAATAGATCGCCACGCCGCCCGCGGGATTCTGTCCTACCTGCCGGCTGGACGGGATTTGGAAGCCGCCGCGCACGCCGTGCACGGTATCCTTGGGCTGGAACAGGTGCGCAGGTTCCTTCAATGCAGCGGGCGACAACTGATAGAGCAGCGGCACGTCATCCAGAATCCAGAACGACCGTCCTTGCGTGCCTACAACTAACTCCTGCTCGCGTTTGTGGAACGCCAGGTCGGTGATGGGAACCACCGGCAAATTAAGCTGAAACGCCTGCCAATCCGCGCCGCCGTTGAACGAAATGAATATGCCGGTCTCCGTGCCGGCCACCAGCAGACCCTTGTGATTGGGATCTTCGCGCACCACCCGCGTGAAAGAGTGGTCCGGGATACCGTGATTGATGGCCGTCCAACTCTTCCCGGCATCGTGCGTAACAAACAGATACGGGCGGAAATCGTCCCACTTATACATGGTTGCGGCGACGTAAGCAGTCTGCGCGTCGTGCGGCGAGGCTTCGATGGAATTGATCTGGATCCACTCGGGCATCCCCTTCGGCGTGACATTGGTCCAATGCTGCCCGCCATCGCGCGTGACGTGCACCAAGCCGTCGTCCGAGCCAGCCCAGATCAAACCTGCTTGCAGTGGCGATTCCGCAACGGTGAAGATCGTATCGTAGTATTCCACGCCGCTGTTGTCCTTGGTGATCTCGCCGCCCGCCGGACCCTGCTTGGTGCGGTCGTTGCGCGTCAGGTCGGTGCTGATGGGCTTCCAGCTTTGCCCCTCGTCGGTGGTCTCAAACAGAATGTTGCCGCCCGCCCAAAGTTTCGTTGCATCGTGTACGGAAAACAGCAGCGGAAAATCCCATTGGAAGCGGTACTTCATCCCCTCGGCGCCATAGCCCATGGGATTGTCGGGCCAGACGCTGACGTTGCGGGACTGTTCGGTGGAGTGGTCGTAGCGCGTCAGGTAGCCGTCGTAGGATCCGGCATAGACGATCTGCGAATTGCGCGGGTCGGGCGCGATCCATCCGCTCTCGCCTCCGCCCACGTCATACCAGTCGCGCTCGCCGATGCCGCGTCCGTCGCTGCGGCTGGCGATGCGTACGGTGCTGTTGTCCTGCTGCGCGCCGTAGACGTGATAGGGATAATCGTTATCCAGCGCCACGCGGTAGAACTGCGCGGTGGGCTGGTTGTCCTCGCTCGACCAAGTCCGGCCGCCGTTGCTGGAGACCGTGGCGCCGCCGTCGTCGCTTTCGATCATGCGGTCCACATCGTTGGGAGCGATCCATAGTGCGTGACGGTCGCCGTGCGCGGCCCGGATCATGGAAAACTTGTGACCGCCATCCACCGACTTCCACATGGATGTATTCAGCACGTAGACCGTCTCGGCGCTCTTAGGGTCCGCGAAGATGTGCGAATAATACCAGGCGCGCTGGCGCAGGTTGTTTTCAGAGTTGGTCTTCTGCCATTTCTTGCCGCCATCGTCGCTGCGGTAGACGCCGCCCTCGGCGGCCTCCACGATGGCCCACACGCGTTCGGGATTTGCCGGCGCAATGGTCACGCCGATGCGTCCCAGGACGCCCTTGGGCAGACCGTCGTTGCGGGTGATCTCGGTCCAGGTATCGCCGCCATCGGTGGATTGAAACAGCCCGCTGCCTTTGCCGCCGCTTTCGAAGGTCCACGGCTTGCGCCGGATCTGCCACAGGGTGGCATAGATCAGATTGGGATTCGACGGGTCCATCGCCAGATCCACGGCGCCCGTGTCCGCATCGCGGTAGAGCATTTTCTGCCAGGTTTTCCCGCCATCCTTCGAGCGATATACGCCGCGCTCTTCGTTGGGGCCGAACAAGTGGCCCAGCGCGGCCACGAACACGATGTCGGGATTGCGCGGATGAATGACGATGCGCCCGATGTGATAGCTATCGGCGAGGCCCATGTCTTTCCAGGTTTTGCCGTTATCGACGGATTTGTAAACGCCGTCGCCGTTTGCCGCATTGCCGCGCACGCAGGCCTCACCCATACCGGCGTAGATCACATTGGGGTCGGATTCCGACACGGCCAGCGCGCCCACCGATCCGCTCTTCAATTGGCCGTCGGAAACGGGCACCCACGTCGCGCCGCTATCGGTGGTTTTCCAGATACCGCCGCCGGTGGCGCCGAAATAATAGGTGGAGGGCTGCGTGGTGACGCCTGCTACGGCCACGGCGCGTCCACCGCGGAATGGGCCGATATTCCGGTACTTCAATTCCTTGAGGGCGCTGAAATCGACCTGCGCGCACAGCAACCCAGTCGAAAGCAGCCAGAGTGGTAGATTCCGCATCGCAGGGTCATAATATATCACTTTGTAGCGGGCGGGCGGCAGCCTGTCCCAAATTACTTGTCATAATAAGGCAATGGCTGAACGTGTCGTTATGGAACGTTTGATCCGCGGCCGAGCGCCCGGACGAGAGTTCGATGTGCAGTTCTGGCAAGCGGTCGGACCCCGCGGAATTCTGGAGGCTGCGTGGGATCTGGTCGTCACCGCGGCGTCGGCCAAAGGCATTCATGAAGATCAGCTCCGATTACAAAGATCTATTGAACATTTTCAACGCGGCAGGAGTGCGTTACCTGATCGTCGGCGGATACGCCGTGATGATCCACACGGAGCCGCGTTACACGAAAGATCTTGATCTCTGGATTGACCGGTCTACCGCCAATGCGGAGGCGCTGTTCAAGGCATTGGCGCGCTTTGGCGCTCCGCTCAAAGGTCTCCGCCCAGCCGACTTCACTGAACCGGGCGTCTTTTACCAGATCGGCATGGAACCGGTCCGCATCGATATCATGACCTCCGTCTCCGGACTGGAATTTGCGTCCGCCTGGGAACATAAGCTAATCGTGGACTTCGATGGCGAGTCCGCTGGTGTACTCTCGCAGGAAGATCTGCTGTTATCCAAGAAAGCGGCCGACAGATTGCGCGACCGCAAGCACATCAGGAGCTTGCAGAAGGCGCGTAACTTGAAATAAGGCGACGGCTGCGGCCACGGAGGGACGCCGGCTCGTCTGGGCATCTTCTTTTAGCCGTCGGAGACGGGGACCCACGTCGCGCCGCTATCAGTGGTTTTCCAAATGCCGTCACCGGCGGCGCCGAAATAACAGGTGGAGGGCCGGGGGGTGACACCAGCTACGCCCACTGCGGAATGGGCCAATATTCCGGTACCTCAATTCCTGGAGGGCGGTGAAATCGACCTGCGCGCACAGCATGCCCGTCGGCCAACCGCCCGCGGGCTTAAAAACTTTACAGAATCTTTATGCTTGTGATATGCTTGCCTGAGGCAGGGCCGTAAGCAGGTTCCAATGTCAACGATGAACAACTTTGCAGGCGAGGACCACGGGCGGCGCACGCGGCGCGTTTTTCCCATTCAGCAGGATGTCCGCTACCAATGCGTGAAGGGTAGCCGGATCTTCGCCGTTGGCGTCGGCAAGACTCTCGAAATCAGTAGTCGCGAAGTGCGGTTGACCACCCAGCACCCTCTTAAGCGCGGCCAGAAAATGCGGCTGGCGGTGGACTGGCCGGCCATGCTGGACAACACCTGCCGCATGAAGCTGGAGATCTACGGTTGGATACTCCATAGCGCGAACGGCGAGGCCGTCGTCAAGATTGAACGCTACGAATTCCGCACGCGCGGCCCGGAACTAGCGGGGATCCATGCATGGCCGGAGCCGTGAAGGGGACGCCCTGCGCGTGGTAAAATTCCGCGCATGAGGGTACTCGCTTTGTGTGGCATTTTCCTGGTGCAGGCAGTGTCTGCCGTAGCTCAGGTGCCGGTGGTGGAGCCCGGAGGAGTGGTCGACGCTGCCTCCTTCAAAGGGCCGGCGGTGCCCGGCTCGCTGGTTTCCATTTTTGGCGCCAACTTGGCCTCGGAGACCGCATCCGCCAGCGCCATCCCCTTGCCTGCCACGCTGGGCGGCGTATCGGTGAGCTTCAACGGCATCGCTGCTCCATTGCTTTACGTCTCTCCGCAGCAGATCAACGCTCAAATTCCGTGGGAGATTCCCACAACCGGTGCAGTGAGCGTTGTGGTCGTCAACGGCGCTGCGTTGTCGGCGCCACAGGCCGTCCAGGTGGCGGCTTTCTCACCCGGCTTGTTCACCATTGGAGGCTACGCGGTGGCCGTCAATTCGGACGGCTCGCTGGCGGCGCCCACCGGCGCGATTCCCGGCATCGCAAGTCGCCCGGCCACGCCCGGCGACTCACTGGTTTTATGGGGCAGCGGCTTCGGGGCGGTGAACCCGCCCGCAACTACCGGCGACAACTCGATGGATACTCTGCGCAATGTGGCGACTCCGCCAACGGTGACGATCGCAGGCGTTGCGGCGCCGGTTACCTTCGCGGGATTGTCGCCGCAATTCGTGGGTGTATATCAGATTAACGTCACTATGCCATCCACCACGCCCGCCGCGAGTACGGCGCCGGTCGCGATCGAAATCGGCGGAGCGACCAGTACCGTCGAAACCACTGTCGCCGTTGGCACGGGTTGGCCCCAGTGGGCCCAGAACCCGCAACACACCAGCAACCCCAGCGTGGCTGGGCAGAGTTTGAACGAAATACTGGCGAACATCGTCTATGACCCACTGGTGCCGCAAGAGCAATCCTACAACTACAACGAACTCGTCGCGCATTTTCAGGTCCCGCTGGTCGACGGCAACGACGTGTACATGGAATATAAGTCCGGCAGCTATAACGCCAGCACGTTCGCCACTGAAATTTGGGGAGAGAACAAGTTTACGTGGCAGAGCGGCCAGCTCGTCCTCGACTGGGGATATGCCAGCGACTGGAAAGCGCCGGGGTCGAGTAACGATTTTTGGGAGCCGGTATTCCATGCCGCCCTGGGCAACGGCGTAGTCTATCTGCCGGGCGCCAGTGGCAGCGTCATCGAGTTGAACAAGGCGAGCGGAGCCATCATCCAGCGCTTCGCACCCTTTGGGACAGATCCGAACACTTATGAAAGTGGTCCCATCACGGTGGACGCGAACGGCAATCTGTACTATAACGCGATCCAGGTGGTCACGACGAACGGGTTCTATGGCAACGACGCCACTAACTCCTGGCTGGTAAAGATTACTTCGGGAGGTGCGGTCTCGATGGTGACCTACGAGACCCTGACATCGTCTCAAGCGCCCAGCCCCGGCAGCCAGTGCGTCACTTCCTTCGACGACTCGCAACTGCCGTGGCCACCCAGCACTACCGCGGCTCCCGCGACCAGTACCTGCGGCAGCCAACGTGCCGGGCTGAACGTCTCCCCGGCGGTGGATCCCGACGGAACCATTTACAGCGTCAGCCGCGCTCACTTCAACGACCGCTACTCATTCCTGCTGGCGCTGCATCCCGATCTCAGCCTGAAGTGGATTGCTTCCTTGCGCAACCGTTTCCATGACGGTTGCGGCGTTTCGGTGGCCGACGGAGGCTGGCTACCGGCCAATGGCACTCCTGGCGGATGCAGCGTGGGCGCTTTGCGGGGCGTCGATCCGTTGACAAATCAGCCTGGCGACGGCAGTGTGCTGGACGATGCCTCGGCTACACCCGTGGTGGCGCCCGATGGAACGGTTCTCTTCGGCGCCTGGAACCGCTACAACTATGCCCAGGGTCACTTGATGCACTTCGATTCCAGCGGCAATTACCTGGGCGCATTCGGATTCGGGTGGGACACCACGCCGGCCATTTACGCGCACGGCGGCACCTGGTCGCTGGTGACCAAGAACAACCATTACGGCGGCCTCGGTTCCTACTGCGATGACACTACGTTTTGTCCGACGGACCGCACCACCAACAACCCGGCCTCTCCGGAACGGTACTTCGTCACGCAACTGGACGCGAACCTGAACATCGAGTGGAGCTTTCAAAATACGGATACGAATAGCTGTACGCGCAACCCGGACGGCACACTGACTTGCGTGTCGGACCATCCGGCCGGCTTTGAATGGTGCGTGAACAGTCCCGCGATAGACGTCAACGGCGTGGTGTACGCCAACAGCGAAGACGGCAACCTGTACGCTATCGCGCAGGGCGGCTCGGTCGTACGGGAGATCTTCCAGCAACTCGCGTTAGGAGCGGCGTACACGCCGGCATCCATCGGCGGCGACGGCAAGATCTATTCGCAGAACGACGGGCATTTATTCGTGGTGGGTAACTGATGCCGGAGCGAACTTTCTCCGCTTCTTACGATTCCACAAATGGATTTATACTTGACTACCTAGGTTCATGGTAGGACCAGATGGATTTTGTCCATCCCCAGGGTCCCCAAAACACAGGAGACCACCCCTCTCCAGGCATTAAGTAGTCCAATGGCCGGAAGGGGTTCCGGATGTTGACACATCCCGGAGACTTGCGGTTGCGAAGTTGGAATACGTCAGACACCTCAAAAAACCCGGCAGGACAGCCAGTCCTCGGTCTGTGAATCATGCCGCACTTACCTGCCTCCGACGGTGTGGCGGGGTAGCCCCGCAGCGCTGCGCAGCCGAACAGCAGGAGTATGGTTGCAATGGGCAGGGCAATGCTGGACGCCATAAATTTGCTTCCCGTTTTCTTCATATTTCGTTTAAGCGGGCGCTCTACGGCCCGGCCCCTCCGATCTTGATTTTAGGGGAAGGGCGTGGAGGATTCGGCAGGCAGTTTCTGCAAGTAATTGAAAGCAATGGCTTGGAAAATATTGTCCGGTGGTGACTATTTTACCGGCCAATCTCAGATTCCGGATTCTGGGCGGTAGAAGGTGAGGTTTTTCTTCCAGATGGATCTGTGATTTAGTAGGGGGCGAAGGCGGCCAACCGAACAACGTTCGCGCGGTGATCCGGAAAGCAGCCTTCGCCACCGCAGTGATTGTATTTATCGCATGGAATCGCGCCGAAGGCAAGCCTGGCGAGATGGTTCGCATTTGTCCGGCGTGCCAACAGGTCTCCGTGATTGGGCATGGATGGCGTAGCCGGCAGGCCCATGATGCACATCACACCCAGATCCGCATTCATCGCGGAATCTGTAAGCTCTGCGACCTGACTCTGACCATGCTGCCGGAGTGGCTGGTTCCCGGCGGACACTACAGCCCGGCGTCGGTAGCATGACCCTGACAGTGACCGCTGCTGTGGAGGCGCTGAAATTCCTGGTGCTGCAGGGTGCGCCAACGCAATCGCAATCGCTTCAACTCGGCGGTGCTTCGGGTACCGCATGGCAAGCCACGGCAACGACATCCACGGATGGTGCATGGTTGACTGTATCCCGCGGGGCGGGACAGCTACCGGCGGTGCTCACGGCGACTGCTAATCCCGGCGGTTTGACGGCGGGGACCTACCAGGGGAGCATCACTGTCCAAGAGCCTGATGTCACCCCGCCTTCCAGCACCATAAGCGTAACCGTGACGGTGACCGGCGCGAGCGAGCAAAGTATCATCACCACCGTCGCCGGCAACGGGGCATGTGGCTTCTCCGGCGATGGCGAGCCGGCGACTTCGGCGTCGTTCGCCTGCTCATACCCAGCGGGTGTCGCAGTGGATATTTTCGGGAATCTCTTCATTGTGGACCAGAATCGGATCCGGGAGGTGTCAGGCGGCGGGATTATCACGACCGTCGCGGGCAACGGAGACCCTGGCCCTTACGGCAACCGCGCCTTCTACGGTGACGGCGGGCCGGCGACCTCGGCAGCGTTGAGTGGCCCCGCCGCCGTCGCAGTGGATACCTCCGGGAATTTGTTCATCGCGGACACAAACAACAATCGAATTCGCAAGGTGTCGGCCATCGGTATCATCACCACCGTCGCCGGCGGTGGCAGCGCGAACCCCGGTGACGGCGGGCCGGCGACTTCGGTGTCGTTGGGCAGCCCGTTTGGTGTCGCCGTGGACGTCCGGGAATCTCTTCTTCACGGAGATCCCCAGCCAGCGAATCCGCAGGGTGTCAGCCGACGGCATCATTACCACCCTCGCGGTCAGCTACTATGACCCCGGGAGCATCGCCGTGGATGTCGGGAATCTGTTCGTCGTGAATACCGGCAACAACCTAGTACTGAAGGTGTCGGCCAGCGGGACAATCACCGGCTTTCGCCGGCACAGGACTCGGAGGTTTCTCCGGTGACGGCGGGCCCGCTACTTCGGCTGAGCTGCAAGATCCAAGCGGTATAGCAGTGGATGCTTCCGGAAACCTCTTCATCCCGGACATCAACAACCAGCGAATTCGGCGGAGTCCAGGCGCAGTTTGTTTATTCCATGCTCTCGCCGCAATTCGTGAGCGAGTATCAGATCGGCGTGGTACCGGCCCCGGCACGCCAACGGGGAGCGCGGTGCCCATACAGATCCAGATCGGCGGCGTGACGACGACGGCCCAGGTCACCATCGCGCTGGTCCCGTGAGTCCGGTCCTGAGAGGCGGTGGGACGATCCCACGCGGGCCGGTGGACGTCGTACTGGTCCCTCGGCCAAAGAAGAGGCGCGCGGGAATCCGTCGATGGGTGTATATTTGCCAGGTTTGCTTTGCGCCAAGGAAAGCACCTGCAAGAAAAGGAGCGCACCCATAAAACGAATAGTCGGCTTGTTGGGCAAGCTTGATTTGGGGAGGGGGGCGTGTGCGTTTTGTGCTGAGCGCAACGGCGACGGCCATTGCCCTACCGGCGCAGACCTTGACCACGCTGTACAGCTTTAATGGCACGGACGGCGACCAACCGAACGCGCTGATCCAGGGCAGCGACGGGGACCTCTACGGGGCAACCGTGTATGGCGGGGCCAACTGTCTCGGCCTCGGCTGTGGGACGATCTTCAAGATCACCCTGAGTGGCACGCTGAGGACGATACACAGCTTCGACGATACAGACGGCCAAAACCCCAACGGGCTGGTCCAGGCCACCGCTGGGGACTTCCACGGGACAACGGGGGCAGGCAGCGCATGCATCGGCGGCTGCGGGACGATTTTCAAAATCACCCCGGGCGGCACCCTGACGACGCTATACACCTTCTGCTCCCAAGTCGGGTGCGCGGACGGCGGCCAACCCACCACGGCGCTGGTCCAGGGAGCGGAGAACTTATACGGTACAACGTTTTATGGCGGGGCCCAGGGGGCCGGGACGGTCTTCAAAATCAGCGCAAGCGGCACGCTGACGACGCTACACAGTTTCTGCGCGCAAAGCGAGTGCGCGGACGGATACTATCCCACAGGGGCGCTAATCCAGGCCACCGATGGGGACTTCTACGGGACAACCGAGGCCGGCGGGGCTCAGGGCTATGGGACGGTCTACAAACTCACCTCGAGTGGCACGCTGACGACGCTTCACAGCTTCGATTTAAGTGACGGTGGTACCCGGAAGCCGGTCTCGTTCAAGCCACCGACGGCAACCTCTACGGGACAACGTCAGCCTGCGGGGCCTACGGTAACGCTGGTACGGTCTTCAAAATCACGCCGAGCGGTGCGCTGACAACGCTGCACAGCTTCTGCTCCCAACTAGTTAGCGGCGTCTGCACGGACGGCGCTGGCCCTTCGCCGGCTTGGTTCAAACAGTCTGACGGTAACTTCTACGGGGCAACCGCGTATGGCGGGGCCAACTGCGACAGCGGCGTGGCACAGTCTTCAAAATCACTCCGAGCGGAGTGCTGACGACGCTCCACAGCTTCTGCGCCCAAAGCGGATGCACGGACGGCGCAGGCCCCGAGGCGCCGCTGCTCCAGGCCACTGACGGAAATTTCTACGGGACAACGTTGACTGGCGGGGACGGTAGCGCCTGCACCTTTATAAGCCCGCCAGGCTGTGCCACGGTGTTCAGTCTCTCCCTGGGGCTCAGTCCAACCGTGCCAGCGGTTAACGCTGGAGGCGTCCTGAATTCCGCCAGCTACACCACGCAAGGCGTCGCGCCCGGTTCCATCGTGTCCATCTTCGGCACGAATCTGGCCGCTTCGACGGCCAGCGCGAGCGCCATCCCGCTGCCGACCGGGTTGAGCGACGTTACATCCGTGACGTTTAACAGTATCCCCGCCGGGCTGTACTTTGTGAGCGAGAACCAGATTAATGCACAGTCTGCCGTTCACGTGTTGCCGCCGGGCCAGGACAGCGGCACGATCAACGTTATGGACGCACAGCAGCGGCACGTCGGCTCCGCAGAATGTCACGGTGGCGCCAGCGTCGCCCGGCATTTTCACTACAACTGCGAACGGGCTGGGTCAGGCTTTTGCGTACGGACAACACCACCGGGGATCTTGCCGCGCCGGGCGGCGCGTCCATCGGAATTTTCAGCACGGCCCGATCTCGGTCGGTTCGGGGCACGCATTGATCATTGCATGCACCGGACTCGGCCCAGTGACTCCGTCTATCGGCAACTACGTGGCCGCTTCGGACGGCATTCTCCGGAACACTGTGCTGCAGCCGGCCGTATTGATCGGCGGTGTCCAGGCGCAGTCCGTTTATTCCGTGCTCTCGCCGCAATTCGTGAGCGAGTATCAGATCGGCGTGGTGCCGGGACACGGCACGCCCACGGGGGTCGCGGTGCCCATACAGATCCAGATCGGCGGCGTCATGACGACGGCCCAGGTCACCATCGCAGTCGCCCCGTAAGGCCTGGTCTTGGGAGGCTGCGCGCCGATCCCAGCCGTTACGTACGGATGAACGTATACCATCGACGGCGACTGGATCGATTTCGGAGATACAATCTAAGAACCATGCTTACCAGAGAACAGGCGCAGAAAATTACGGAAAAGGCGCTCTCGTTTTCCACCTTTCCGGAGTGCGACATCAGCGTGAACAGCTCGGAGAACGCGTTCATCCGTTTCGCGCTGAACGATGTGACTACCTCGGGTTTCACGGTGGAGCAATCCATGTCGATTTCGTCGGTGCGGGATGGCCAGAGCGGCAGCACGCGGCTCGACGAATTCGACGACGATTCGTTGCGCGAGGCGGTGAACCGGACCGAGCGTCTGGCCATGATCGCGCCGCCCAACCCGGAGCGCGTGCCGCCGCTCGAAAAGCAGAAGTATCCCGAGTTGGAGAACTATACCGCGTCGACCGCCGGCGCGCGCAATCAGGCCATGATTCCGCACATTCGCGCGATCATCGACGGCGCCAAGGCGAACAATCTGGCGGCCGCGGGGTTCTTCGAGCGCTCGGCCGAAACGGCGGCGATCGCCAATAAGCAAGGCAATTTTGGATATGGGCGGGTTACGGATGCGAGCCTTTCGGCGACCTTGCGCAACGCGGCGGGATCGAGTTCCGGATGGGCATGCCAGCCGTCCGTCCTGATCGAGAGCATCGACGGCGCGGGGGTGGCGAAGACGGCCATCGACAAGTGCCTGCGCTGGAAGGAACCCAAGCGGCTGGATCCTGGAAAGTACACCGTGGTGCTGGAACCGACGGCCACCGGCGATCTGGTGCAGATGATGGGTTTCGGCATGCAGGCCCGCGCCGCTGAGGAGGGCCGCAGCTTCCTGAGCAAGTCAGGCGGCGGCACATTGGCGGGCGAGAAACTGTTTCCGGAATTCATCACGCTGCGGTCGGACCCGTTCAATCCGTTGTACTCCTCGCTTCCCTGGAGCGGTGGAGGCGGCTTCGGATTTGGCGGCGGCGGTGGTGGCGCGGGGGGCGGGTTGCCCGCCGAGCGCATGGCCTGGATCGAAAACGGCGTGGTGAAGAACCTAGTCTATGATCGCTATTGGGCCGCCAAAGCCGGCAAGCAGCCCACGCCCTTCCCCAGCCGCCTGGTACTGGACGGCGGCGACAAGAGTCTTGCCGATCTGGTCGCAGCAGTGGATCGCGGGCTGTTGGTGACGCGGTTCTGGTATATCCGGGTGGTCAATCCGCAGACCATGCAGATGACCGGGCTGACGCGCGATGGCGTCTTTTTGATCGAGCAGGGCAAGGTCACGTCGCCGGTGATGAACTTCCGCTTCAACCAGAGTCCCGTGGAGATGCTGAAGAACACGGTCGCGATGGGTGTGCCAGTGCGCGTGCGCGGCGGGGAAGGGCAGGGCATGATTGCGCCCGCGATTGTGGTGAAGGATTTTTCGTTCACCAGCATCTCCGACGCGGTGTGACCACAGCACAAGATAGCCGCGTCAGGTAGCCAGCGTCACCTCTTGGTAGGGTTCGCCTTTGTGGCACCGGCTCACCTGGATCTTGACCTTTTGCTCAAGGGCCTTAAGGAACGCAAACAGCCGGCCTTTGGCGAAAAGATGATACCGGCCACTCATCAGCTTGGACACCTCCGCCTGGTCGATGCCGAGCAGTTCGGCGATTTCCCGCTGTTTGAGCTTCCTGGTCTTCAGGATCAGGCGGACCGTGTGCCCAAGCTGCGCGCGCGTGAGGATCTCATCGGCGTCGTCGAGCTCCAGGTCGGCGAACACGTTGCCGCTGCCGATTTCGTATTCGGGATCTTTTCTCCGGGTCATTCTTTTTCCTCCATCTTCACGGCTTGCCTATAGCGTTGCTTTATCAGATCCACGTCCGACTTGGGTGTTGCTACCCCACGCCTGGATTTTTTCCGGAAGGCGTGCAGTACGTATACCCGCCTGCCAATCTGAACCGTCCGGTAGGCGTCAGTATCGAATCGCAGCGCGATCTCAAACACCCCGCTGCCGACGCCTTTGAAAGGCTTGGTGATCGGCGCTTTCTCGCCTTTCTGCGCGTCGTACAGCGCTGACCCGACACTTTTCCGTACCTCCGGCGGGAAGCTCTTCACCTGTTTCCGGGAATCGCCCAGCCATGCGACCGACCTTACGTGTTCATCCAAGTCTTCGCACCATTATATGAGAGAATACTCATAGAGGCAATAGCGGCCTACGCTCTTCCCCAGCCGTCTAGTGCTGGAAGGTGGCGGCAAGAGCCTGGCCGATCTGATCGCTTCGGTGGATCGCGGGCTGTTGGTGACGCGATTCTGGTACATCCGGGTAGTCAATCCGCAGACCATGCAGATGACCGGGCTGACGCGCGATGGCGTCTTTTTGATCAAGCAGGGCAAGGTCACGTCGCCGGTGATGAACTTCCGCTTCAACCAGAGTCCCGTGGAGATGCTGAAGAACACCGTCTCGATGGGCACGCCGGTGAGGGTGCGCGGCGGGGAAGGGCAGGGGATGATTGCGCCCGCGATTGTGGTGAGGGATTTCGCGTTCACCAGTATTTCAGACGCGGTGTAGATTTTTTTCGGCAGTGGGTCAATTTGCTTTGTGGGGCAGGTTGGCAACCTTGGCAACCTGCGGGCCGATTGTCAATCGGCCCAGTTTGCGCCGATTTCCAATCGGCGCGCAGGATACCATCCTGCCCCACAAGCTGCAAACTGTACCCACTACCGTTTTTTCCCGCCTTGCAAAGCACGCGTTTCTGTTCGATACTGGTTGTGGACTCGTACAAATTGTACGAACAGTACAAACCACCATGACACGTCTAAACGTCTCGAAAGCGCGGGAAGAGTTTCCCGACGTCATAAATCGCGCCGCCTACGGGAAGGAGCGCACCATCGTCTCCCGCCGTGGGAAAGACCTGGCCGCCGTCATTTCCATCGACGATCTCCGCCTTCTGGAGCGCCTGGCGAAGAAGGAGATGGACCGCCAGGACATCGCAGACGCCCGCGCCGCTCTGAAAGAGGCCGAGGAAAAAGGGACCATTCCTCTCCGGGAACTCATGCGAATACTGGGAGACTAAGGCTTGGCCTACTGCGTTGAGGTCACGCCCGCAGCTCAGCGGGATCTTCGCAAGCTTGATGCTCACATCCGTAAGCAAGTGAATCTGGACCTTCTCGGCCTGGAAGAGAATCCACGTCCTCATGGAGTGGAGAAAATGGAGACGAAGGAGAAGCTCCATCGGGTTCCCGTAGGGCCGGGCAAGGACTACCGCGCCATTTATCAGATTCGGGCGAAGTTCTGCTTGTCCTGGTAGTGAAGGTAGGAAACCGGAAAGACGTGTACCGCCGGGTGAAGTGAGGCCGTTGAGGCACACGATGCCGTTGGGGACGCCCGCATCTCCGACACAGTGTAGTCCGCTGAGTCGGCGTCTGCGTCGCGCCGACTGCGGGACGTGGAGACATTGCAAAGCGGTGCGTGCCGTAGCCGAGAACACCGGCCACCAAAGAGTCTGGTAAGCCGTGTTCGCGAGATTTGAGGAAGCTGTGCGAAAGCTGGGAGTCTGAGGCTGGGCTGCCGGCGTTGCGGTCACGCGCGCCGCTGAGAGAGTTGACAGGCCGCCGCCGAAAGAGCCACGATCATACGTGAAGGTCCGTGATGCAATCAAGCTGGCGGAGCGGGACGGATGGCTCCTAGTGAATTTCGAGGGCAGCCATCGCCAGTAGAAGCACCCAGCCAAGAAAGGGCGCGTCACTGTTGCGGGCCATCCCTCCTATTGGAACTGGACCCGAAGACGCAGAACAGCACTTGAGACAAGCGGGGCTGAAACGATGAGATACGCCGTCCTGTTCGAGAAGACCGCGACCGGGTTCAGCGCGCACGTTCCGGACCTTCCCGGATGCGTCGCCGCCGGCGCCACGAAGGAAGAAACCGCCGAGCTCATGCGTAAAGCCATTCAGATGCATTTGGCCGGGATGCGGGAAGACGGAGACCCGATCCCAGAACCAAGCACGATTGCAGAATACATCACGGCAGCCTGAAAAACCCCTGGTTTTTCGAACGAAAGAGCGGGTCCAGGGGACCCGCGCAGACCATGTTGCAGGCCATGGGGTCTGCCCCACGGGCACACCGATGCCGTCGGGGACGTGCCCCCACCTCTACTCGTCGTCGTCTTCAACTGTTACGGGCTCGAGGTCCTCGGCTTCGAAGATCTGGCGGCAATCCAGGCATTCCAGGTATTCCACGCCATCGCGCCTGGCGATGATCTCGGTACGGTTGTGGTCGCAAGCGTGCTGCATAAATAAAGCAAGACTTAGGATTTATTCTAATGATCCAGACACCCTTGTCAAGGGGGCTGGGCATTATTTTTTGCAATCTTAACGCAGGTTAGCCTGTCCGGACGGTTTTTCCGGTGCCCTGAGCTACAATTTAGGGGTGCCGTTCCCCATTCACCGCATGCGCCGGCTGCGCGCCAGCGAGCCGATCCGCAGCCTGGTGCGGGAGACCCGCCTGGATCCGGCGGAGTTCATCCTACCGCTATTCGTGTGTCCCGGGGAGGGCATCCGCCGCGAAATCGGGGCCATGCCCGGCAATTTCCAGATGTCCGTGGACGAAATCGTGCGCGAATGCGCGGAGGTCCGGTCGCTCGGAATCGGCGGCGTGATCCTCTTCGGCCTGCCGGAGAGCAAGGACGAAACGGCCTCGGGGGCTTATGCCGAGGATGGCATCGTGCAGCGCGCCATCCGCGCCATCCGCCGCGATGTTCCCGGCCTGCTCATCATGACGGACGTGTGCAACTGCGAATACACCAGCCACGGGCACTGCGGCAAGGTCGTCGACGGCGAAGTGGATAACGACCAGACGCTGGAATGGCTGGCAGCCTCCGCAGTTTCGCACGCGCGCGCCGGCACCGATATCGTGGCGCCCTCGGACATGATGGACGGGCGCGTAGCCGCCATCCGCCACGAGTTGGATGCCAACGGCTTCTCCCACATTCCGATCCTGTCGTACGCCGCCAAGTTCGCCTCGGTGTTCTACGGGCCGTTTCGGGAGGCGGCGGAATCCACGCCGCAGTTCGGCGACCGGCGCAGTTACCAGATGGACCCGGCCAACGGGCGCGAAGCCATGCGGGAGATCGAGCTGGACCTGGAGGAAGGTGCCGATATGATCATGGTTAAGCCCGCCATGCCCTACCTGGATCTGGTCCGGGAAGCGCGCCAACGCTTCGACGTGCCCATCGCCGCCTACCAGGTGAGCGGAGAGTTTTCCATGATCGAAGCCGCCGCGCGCAATGGCTGGATCGATCACGATCGGGCCATGCTGGAGAGCCTGACCTGCATCCGGCGCGCCGGCGCGCAGATCATCCTGACGTATTTCGCCAAACCCGCGGCGAAGCTGCTGGGTTGACGTGGCGCACGCACTCATGCCGACGCTTGTTTTTTGCGTATGCGATCAAGTGCCGAGACGAGTCTCGGCACGGCACGCACGAGTGCGTGCGCCACGCTGGTATCCTGAAACTTGTTGCGAGACTTCACATACGCGGCGCGGACCCTGGCCAAGAGTCCCATATTCGCCGCCACCGCGATCGTCACCATCGCGCTGGGAATCGGCGCCAGCACGGCCATTTTCAGCGTGACCAACGCGGTGCTGCTGCGGCCGCTTCCTTATAAGAATCCGGACCGGCTGGTCTTCGCCATTTCGGACATGCGCACGCGCAATGTCAAAGACTTCCCATTCTCCAACGCCAACTTCCTCGATCTGCGCAACGGCACCGCGGGAGTATTCGACGAACTGGGCGCGGTCAACACCGGCCGCGCGACGGTGCCGCGCGAGGATCAGTCGCCGGAGCAGATTCGCTGGGCCGCCGTGACGCCGAACTTCTTCCGGTTGATGGGCGGACAAATCGCGCTCGGCCGCGACTTTACCGACGCCGATGGACAGCCGCAAGCCGTCCCGCCGCTGCCACAGTTCGCCATCCTGAGCCATGCGTACTGGCAACGGCGCTTTGGAGGCAATGCGTCCATCGTAGGAGGCCCGATGCCCGGCGCAATCGGCGGGCAGGGAGGCACGCAAATCGTGGGCGTGCTAAAGCCCGGCTTCGAACTGCTGTTTCCGACCGACGCCAATATGGAGCAGCATCCGGACGTCTGGTTCGCGACGCGCTTGGCCTACGACAACGCCAACCGCAACAGTGTGTCGCTGCATGCCATCGGCCGGCTCAAGGACGGCGCCACGCGCGCGCAGGCGCAATCCGCCGCGGAACGCGTGGCCGCCGAACTGCGCAAGAACTTCATCATCCTGGGAACCTCCGGCCTCTTCATTCGCCTGGAGCCGATGCACGGGCACGTGGTCGAGGAGGTGCGCCCCGCCCTGCTGGCGCTGATGGGTGCGGTGATCTTTCTGCTGCTGATCGCCTGCGCCAACGTGGCGAATCTGCTGCTGGTGCGCGCGTCGGTGCGGGAACGCGAACTCGCGATCCGCACCGCGCTGGGTGGCAGTTGGTGGCGGCTGGCGAGCCAGACGTTGGCGGAGGCCGTGCTGCTGGCGTTCACCGGCGCGCTGCTGGGCTTGGCCCTCGCGTGGCTGGGCATCCACGAGTTGCGCGCGATTGCCCCCGCCAGCCTGCCGCGCCTGGACGCCATTTCGATCGACCCCGCCGTGCTGGGTTTCACCGCACTGGCGGCGTTGGCGGCCGCGGCGCTGTTCGGTCTCGCGCCGGCGGTACGCGCCGCGCGGCCCAGCGTCGCTGTGTTGCTGCGCGCGAGCGGCCGTAATGCGGGGCTTAGCGGCGCAGGATTGCTGCGCAACGTCGTGGTGGTGGCCGAAGTGGCGCTCTCGTTCGTGCTGCTCATCGGATCGGGCTTGATGTTCCGCAGCTTTCTGGAGCTGCAACGCATCGACCCCGGATTCAATCCGCATGGCCTGCTGACGTTTCTGCTGCTGGGAGGCCGCGGCGGGCAGCAACCGCAGGAACGCGCCGCCCGCCAGCGCGAGATTCAGACGCGCCTGCAGACCCTGCCCGGTGTGCAGGCGGTCACCGCCTCGTTTCCGCTGCCGCTGGCGGGAGGATTCAGCCCTATCCGCTGGGGGCTGGAACCGGCCCTCACCGACCCGAGCAAATTCCAGGCCGTCGATTTCCAAATCGTGCTGCCGGGTTACTTCGAAGTGCTGCACACGCCGCTGATCGCCGGGCGCACTTTCACGGATGCCGACAATGCGCCCGACCGGAAGGGCGTAGTCATCGACCAGACGCTGGCGGCCAAGGCGTTCCCCGGCGAATCCGCCATAGGCAAGCGGCTGCTGATCCGCATCCGCACTCCGGAGCCGGAATGGGTTGAGGTGCTCGGCGTGGTGGCGCACCAGCGCGATACGTCGCTGGCTGTCGCGGGCCGCGAGCAGATCTATTTCACGGATGGTTTCCTGGGACATGGCGCGGTTGGCTATTGGGCGATTCATACGGCGAGCGATCCGGCGAAATACGCGCCCGCGGTGCGCGCGGCGATCGCCAAGCTGGACCCGCACCTGCTGGTCACCGAGATGCAACCGATGGAGGCGTTGGTGGAGCATGCGCAGGCCTCCACGCGCTTTTCGCTGCTGCTCATCGGTGTATTTGCAAGCGTGGCCGCGCTGCTGGCGGGGGTCGGACTTTACGGCGTGCTCTCGACGGTGGTGCGGCAGCGCACGCCGGAGATCGGCGTCCGCATGGCGCTGGGCGCGGCGCCGGCGAGCATTTTCAGCTTGGTGGTGGGACAAGGGCTGCGGCTCAGCGCGGCGGGCATCGGGCTGGGCCTGTTGGCGGCCTTGGAACTGACGCGCGCGATGACCAGCATGCTGGTGGGCGTGAAGGCCACCGACCCAGTGACGTTTGTCTCGATGGCCGTGCTGTTTTTTGCGATTGCGGCGGTCGCCTCGTGGCTGCCGGCGCGGCGGGCCGCGGGGCTGGACCCGACGGCGGCGTTGCGGGAGGAGTAAGTCGCCACGATGACCGCGCGAACTTTACTTCGTAGCCCACGAAATCCTTGAGCATCACGTTGCCGTTGATTGATATACCCTCGGCGAGCGCGGCTTCCGGAGTGTACGGCAGATTGAGGCCTCTTTGCGGTGATCGGGCGGAGCGACGTGATGCGGGGATATCGCGCCAGCATCACGAGTGCGGCACCGCCCTTGCAATATGGATGGGGGCTACTTCACGCTGGGAGCGTTTTGAAGCAGTGTCGTAACAATCGTGGAAAACGATATTCCAATCCAGACTGACTTGAACTTGCTCTCGGGCTCCCACCACATCGTGAACAGGTCGGCGAACGCTGAATACAAGATCGCCACCATGACAAACGCACCAGTTGGTTGACGACCGTCGGCATGAGCGACGACATGCCGCCACAAGCAAAACACGCCAAGGGCGGCGGAGCTTGCGCTGTCGCGCGCTGCGAACTTGGCGTCATTTAACCATCGGGCAGAACCGGAACAGATCCACGCAGTTTCGCAGGCCTGCGGCTAGATGCTTAGGTAGCAGGGTCTCGGCGGCGTAGAGTATCGTGAAGCAAACAAGCGGGCTGACCGATAAAGCCCAACGGTAGCGTTGAGCAAGGTTGGACAACTTGCCAGTAGTAGCGTCAGCCGCAGGCTCCTGTAACGCGTCTTGAGCGACTGGAGGAACGGGAGCGGTCGTAGCCATTCGCGCCATAATACTACTGTGTAGGGACTGCAACTTTTCTCGCACATTAATTTTCATTTGGTGAACCATTCCTTTGCGCATAGCCGTCGTACAGCCCGTCGCCTCGGCCGAGAAGCTAGGCGCGGCCGACTATAGCTTGATCCGCTCCAGCTTGCGGTACAACGTCTTCCGCTCAATCCCCAAAATCTGCGCGGCGCGACTCTTGTTCCCCCCAGTCGCCGCCAGCACCCGGCGGATCTGCTCCACCTCGGCTTCGGCCAGCGTTTCCACGGGTTCCTCGCGCGCTTCCATGGCCGCTAGCGACTGCTGCACGGCCTCCGCGTCGATGCGTCCATTCGGCGCCAGGATCGTGAGCCGCTCCACCAGGTGCTGCAATTGGCGGACGTTGCCTGGCCAGATGCATTCCTGCAAGGCTTTCAGCCCGGATTCCATCAACCGCGCGGATTGCCGGTAGCGCGCGTTGTACTTGTTCAGGAAGAATCGCGCCAGCAGCGGCACATCGCCGCGCCGGTCGCGCAGAGGCGGAATCACGATCCGCACCACGTTCAGCCGGAACCAGAGATCCTCGCGGAACTTGCCTTCCTCCACCTGCTTCTGCATGTCGCGATTGGTGGCGGCCAGCACCCGCACGTCCACCTGCTTGCCGCGCGCCGCGCCCACCGGCCGGATCTCGCGCTCCTGCAGGAAACGCAGCAGCTT